>ERZ842401.1825-NODE-1825-length-29349-cov-5.182222_pt1 | contig 29349 bp, 23 predicted proteins | sample MGYA00521270_ERZ842401 | MGnify/ENA primary metagenome ERZ842401 (study PRJEB31892, sample SAMEA3878208) | bioreactor metagenome | biome: Moose rumen | place: Sweden | collected 2011-10 | study: EMG produced TPA metagenomics assembly of the PRJEB12797 data set... | reverse complement strand
ATTTAGTTATATACAACTCCCTTTTTCTTTTAGTGTCTACTTAATGGAAAAAAACGTTTTGGACACTATTGGTTTTGGACACTATTGCTGTCCAGGATAAAGACAGGATATCCAACCTGCTGCTGACGGTGGTGAACCGCAAGGTGAAGCGGCGCGGGGCTTTCTCCAGCCTCGTCACCGCCGTGAGGCAGATGCTGATGTATTACGTCGACATATTCAATTTCCTTGAAAATCCCGAACGATCGCGGGAAGACAGGACTATTATATTTCTACGTCAAGATCTCGGCATTTCGGGGTGATACTTCTCATTTTTTTTCGCACACCAATAGTTCGGAAACTATCTTTGCGACGAACCTTATCGAAAAAGGCGTTGGTATTGAAAAATATTGCGTACTTTTGCAGCCGAAATCGACGCGAGTAGTCGTGCGATGCAAGAAAAGCATTTGTTATTAGTCCGCTAATTAAAGTTCGCCAAATTTTAACCGATGGACAACAATGCTGATGCCTTTTTGCTTTTACCATTATGTTTAGTCATCCGACTGCTGCATATTGGGGGCATAGATAAGGTTCAGATCAGTTTTATATCGGAAGGGTGTTTGGCGATACCTAATTAGCGTAGAACTGAAGACAACTGGGTTCTATGCTTTTTTAGTATGTAGTAATAACGCCGACCGCCGGGGACTCAGGAAGGCACATAATAGGCTGAAATGAACACAACAAACCAGCAAAAGTTCCCAAACGCCATTCACTCGAAAGGCATCTCAAAGTTAGTTATTCTATTATTCTCATTATGCCTGTTTACAAATACAGTACAGGCACAAATTTATGCGAGTTGCACACATCGTGATTATTACAGATACAATGATGTGACAGAAGAACTGGAATATCAAACTGGATACGACGAGAATTCTATGTTCAATATTAATGCCAAATTGACTATGTTTGAGCATACCACACCTAATATGTCATCTTCTTATTATGTGTCAGATAGCGAGTATGACGAAGATGAGAAAACACTCTCAATGAATGTTGTATCCGATGTTGGGAACAACTATCACTTTATTTTCGATATGGATGATAACAAAATAAGAGTCCTGTTCAAAAGGGATGGGCTGGTTCAACTGCTTATCTTTACCGTGAAGAAATTTTGGACAGAGGAATAACAACAATCACAATATTATGAAGACTATTAAAATAGGACGCTCCAAAACAAATGACTGTGTTTTCCCGAATGACACTGTTTCTAGTACACATGCTGTATTGACGGTGGATGATTCGGGTGAACGGGGTACTTTGAAAGACCTCAATTCTACAAATGGCACTTTTGTGAATAACAAAAGGATAACGGCAGAAACTCCTATTACAGCCAAAGACACAATCAGGCTTGGTTCAGAAATAACCTCGTTACGAGGTATTATCGCCAAGTCCGAGGGAACTAAAATCAAACCAGCCCTGCCAGGGATTGATAGAAGAACCATTGGCAAAAACCCTAGTTGTAATATCCGACTAACTCAAGATGACGTGTCTCGCGAACATGCAGTTATTTACAAAACTGAAACAGGCTCAATTGTCATAGAGGACAGAGGTTCGACCAATGGCACATATGTCAATGGAATAAAGATTACAAGCAAGGAATTGTATCCAGGTGATAAAGTCACTATTACACGCAACTATCCTCTTGATTGGGAAAGTATCTATAAACCGCCTGTGCCACCCAAACCAACATTCAAGTGGCAGCGACTTGTCGCAATTTTGATAGGTTGCATAGTACTCGCAGGTGCCTCTTTATGGGGAATTGAACATTTTGGGAACAAGGACCTGATGCCCGAGGAAATATATGCCATGTATAAGAAAAGTGTGGTTTTTATCTACAATCAATACACATTCAAAGCAACTGTGGGCGAATATGATTTGAGTGATGTTGTAAGTGCGTTGCCAGACAATTATTATATTGATGAGACAGGCGAATTACAGGCGGGCGTTGCAGGCGCAACCGGAACAGGCTTTTTTGTATCATCTGATGGTAGGATTGCCACCAACAAACACGTGGTTTCTTTGATGGGAAATGAAGAAACTATTGCCAATTACATCAAAACGGCACTCTCTCGCATCCTGATACAAACGTACGGAAATCAGGCACGTCCCGTCATCAATGCACTCCAAATCCGATATGTCCAATCTCTTTCTATCGCGATGAACGACGCCCATCTTAACAGCGAGAAAGATTTGCTGCCATGTACTCTATTGAAGGTCGGTGACAACAATCTGGATGTTGCTGTAATACAATTAAATACAAAAGAAACTCCCTCTTCTGTTGCTAATTTGGTCAATTTGGATAACCTGGCAGACGACGAACATTTGTCAATGGGGAAGACTCTATATACGATTGGCTTCCCAAACGGTCTGGAGTGGGCATTGACCCAACAAGGCGTTCAGGCCACGAACGAGAGCGGTAGTGTGAATCAGAGCGTCAATGAATTCTTGTATGGTCATAACATTAATGTCACCCATGGAGCCAGCGGATCGCCAGTCTTTGACACCAAAGGCAGATTTGCGGGTATAATCGTGTCTGGTGCAGAATTCCAGTCTGTAAGCCCTTCGGGCGAAATACAAAAAATACCAGCCCAACATAACCAGGCAATCAAACCGTTACCTGCTGCTAATTTCATCAAGAACGTCTATTAATAACAACTTAAAAAAAATAATATGGAACCAACAACATGTCCAAAAGGTCATCAGTATGACTCAAGTATCTATGGTGACAACTGTCCTTTCTGCCCCAAAAGCAGTCATACACGTGTAAACACTTCCAATTATGGAGGCGGAACTCAATCAACTCGTGCCACAGATTGGAATGGTGGAGGAGAAACCGGGGCTACAGCCCCCCATCAAGATGATTCTAGCGGTGGGCACACAGTACTTCGCAATCTTAATGGACCAGGGATGTCTAACCCTGATGGCGGGCGCAAAGTGGTAGGTGTACTTGTTTCTTATAGTGCCAACCCTGCTGGCGAAGTATTTAAGATTTATGAAGGGAAAACCATTGTCGGGAGGTCTGCTACTGCTGACATAAGTTTCAGTTCTGACGGCAAGATGTCAAGTAATCATCTTCTTATTCTTTTTGTGGAAGCCGAAGGCATCGTATGGGCTGAGGATCAGAAATCTACCAACGGAACATATATAAATGGAAAATTTACTCGAGGTATGGTGGAACTCCATACTAACGATATCATTGTGCTTGGTGAAACAAAAATGGTATTCCTTGGTATTCCAGAATTTTAATCATTTTCAAGTATGAAAGACTCTAACCAATATAGTTATTGCAATGTCATCGGCGATACCGATGTGGGATGTAAACGCAAAGCCAACGAAGATTGGTATGCTCATTTCAAGTGCAAAAACGGTCTTGTATCCGTGGTTTGCGATGGTATGGGTGGCCATGTTGGCGGTGCTGTAGCATCGCATCTCGCTGTGGAAACAATACAGCTATTCCTCGAAAGCAATTATTTCGACGACCCACGCAATGCAATAATTGAGGCATGCAACGCAGCCAATGCTGCTATTTTGCAGCGCACGTCACAACAACCCGAACTTACGGGTATGGGTTCTACTTGTGTTATGCTGATTGTCCGTAATGGCAAGGTTTATATTGGTTCTGTTGGCGACAGCAGAATCTATATTGTCCGAAGCAAGACGATTACGCAGTTGACGAAAGACCAAAGCTATGTGCAAATGCTTGTCGATGAGGGTGCTATTACAAAGGAACAAGCCGAGCGTCATCCACGCAAGAATGAAATAACAAATGCCTTGGGGTTGCCCTCAATGCAACCAGCCACCATTCTTCCCGATCCAATAAATCCAGCGGCTGGAGATTGTTTCCTACTATGTTCCGATGGCTTGAGCGGAATGGTATCCGACCAAGAAATAATGAAGGTGGCAAGCAACCAGACAGGTATGACACAACAGGAACGTGTTTCAGAATTGATTCAACGTGCCCGAAAAAATGGTGGCCTTGACAACATCACCTGTCTGATTGTTGAATTTGCTATTACACCTGAACCCGATACAAATGGTAGAGGTAAAAAAAACAGAATTCTATTTCGGTATGTAATGCCCTGCTTGGCAGCATTATTATTGCTTGGAATAGGAGGATATGCAATGCTGAAACATTTACATCATACGCCATTAGAAGCAGAAAATGCAGATAGTATTCCTCCGGTAACAAACATCAGAATCCCCATACCTTGCGCCGACACCATTGTGTATGCAAAGAACACTGCCCGGATAGAGGTTGAGATGCATGGCGACTTTGGGGGGGCATATATTGTGCTTATTGATAAAAGAGGAAACCCCAAACGGAGTTCTGTCAAATGCGGAAGCATTCCAGTTAGTGACATAACGATTAATCCCGCGGAAAGTTTTTCCCGGTCTGAATTTGCCGGACGTCTTCGTTTTACGTTCAACGATAAACCGTTTAATGACAAGGCTGTAACACTCGAATTCAAAAACGGTGACAGCGTCTATTTCTGTATTATACCTGTTGAGAATGATGTACAAAATCTTGACAACGCCACGGGAGCAGAAAACAATGTGGCAACCCAAGAACATCCCAAACCGAAAATCTTCATGGAAGAAATTTATGATGCATCTAAAGATGATGAAGAAAAAACCTCCGGCGAAATACGTGTTGGCAGACGTGAAACCACTCATGTTGTCTTGAAAAGTTCAAAAGGACGCGCGACCAATGATACTTTATATTCTCCAACACATGGAATAAAGGTTGGCCACAAGGAGACCGATTGGTACTCTTACAATTGCAAACATGGAGATGTATGTGAGATTGAAATAATCAACAAAAAGGTACCTGCAGATCCCGCAAAAGCCATCATATCCATACCGTTGCTAAATACCGACAAATCCTTTATTATAAAAGTTACACGATAAATCTTCATGCCGTACAATATCATCGGAGAAATCGGGCATGGCGGCATGGGCTGTGTTTACAAGGCACAGGATTCCACCAGCGGAAGAATTGTTGCTCTCAAAATGATGAGTAACAAGGTAACCTGTTACCCTGAATACAGAGATTTGTTTATGTCAGAGGTGGATACTCTGCGACAAATGAACCACCCCTCTGTTGTTCATATTGTTGGCGACCCTTACAATGATAATGCCGGCAACTATTTCCTTCCCATGGAATATATTGATGGAGAGACCATCGAGCAGCATGTCGGCAAGTATGGCGCCTATCCCCTTGATGAAGCCGTGAGTTTGATGTCTAAAATACTGGAAGCTTTGCAGTATGTTCACGATAGGCATCGCATTCACCGCGACATCAAGCCATCTAACATTATGATACGTCCTGATGGAAGTGTGTGTGTCATTGACTTCGGCATCGCCAAGGATGCCCATATCGGCGGAACAGGCCATACCGTCGGACGTGTGATAGGCACTGACGGTTATATGAGTCCCGAGCAGGCCAACGGTCTGAACATCGACCATCGAACAGACATTTACTCGCTTGGCTGTGTTTTCTACTATCTTCTTACCGGGCGACACGCTGTTCAAAAAGGGAACAACGACCATGCGACAATAGCCAACATTCTTAATGGCAATATGCCGCATCCATCACAAACGATAACTTCTATTCCGACATCTGTTGATGAGGTTTTTCTGAAGTCTGTTGACAAGAACATGATGAGGCGCTACCAGACTGCATCCGAGTTCAAAGACGCTCTCGAAGAGGTTTGTGGCAATCCAATTCCACGAATCACTGTCGGTAGCAGTGGTGACAACGATATACAGATAAACAATCAGTATGTCAGCCGCCACCATCTTGTCATCAAGGGACTTGAAGTTCCCCTGACAGGTGGAGATACAAAATACTCCATCGAGATAACAGACAAAAGCACTAATGGAACAGGTGTTGATGGCCGCCCGCTTCGGAATAGTTCTATAGTTATCGACTATGACGGGACGGCCAATCTCCCGGAAGTTCTGTTAGCAGCTCGAGCCGAGTGTCCGCTTAATTGGAACGAGGTGGTAAACAAACTCAAGATGCGTGGATGGACTCCCGGCCGTGTAACAAAAGACCCTCTACCCCCGCATCCGACACCAAAGGAGCGTATCGGTTTTTTTCTCGGTATTGTCTGCTTCTTGATGCCATTAGTTGGTTGGATTCTTTGGGGCGTATGGAGAACAGAACACCCCCAAAAGGCATCCACAGCATCAACCATTGCATGGGTGGGCTTCACTATTAATGTAATATTGTCAGTAATAACACTAAACACATGAAATCAACAATTACAATAGGTCGCAGTAGTAGTTGCGACATTATTATCCCACACGACAAAGTAAGTCGCGAACATGCGCGGATAAGCGTTGTTGGTGGTCAATATGTCTATGAGGATGTAGGAAAGAATGGTTCTGTTATCGGCGGTAGAATTATCCACGGAGAGAAAGTGTCTGTTGCAGCAGGCTCGGAAATACTGCTGGCAGGCAAAGTCCCCCTTCCCTGGGCACAGGTATATTCTATGCTACCATTACAGGGCGTTCGTCCGTTTGAGGCAGAAACCAGCTATAATTCTTACTCTGGCAGCCAAGAAGTTATCTATGTAAAAGAGGACAGCGTCGGCATCGGCTGGGGCATTCTCGCATTTCTCATACCTCTTGCAGGTTGGATAATGTATTTTGTATGGAAAGACGAATCTCCACACAAAGCGTCTCAAGCAAGCACCATTGCATGGATTGGATTTGCAATAAATGTTATTCTGTCTATTTCGGCAGCAATGTAAAAAATCATATTCATAATTTAAACAGCAAAAAATGAAAAAGATTGCATTATTAATTTCGGTTGTTGTTTGCTTCGGCAGTTCTGTATTTGCTCAAAGTAAGACATTGTCAAGTTCGCAATTAGCATTAAGAAACAGCATTCAATCATATCTTAAAACCGAAGGTTTTCAACCCACGATAGATGACGATGGGGATATAAAGTTCAAGCGACAAGGTGACACTTATTTTGTAAGGGTATCGGCATCAGATGAAAATCCAATGTTTATGAGCTTATCAAAGTATTTCAGCTATACTGACGCGATTACACGAACAAAACTACTTCTTTTTAACGGTGACAATGATTATAAAATGTGTAAAATCATCCTGACAAATGAGTTTTATATTATCAAATCCGAGATATTTCTCACTACATCATCGTCATTCACAAACATCTTTTATAGAATTCTTCGTGTCATGGATGGAGCAGAAGAAGAAATAAGAAAAATGTAAAAAATAAACTTCCTTTTATTATGAGTATTATTGGCAAAGAAGTACTTAACTACCGCATCATCTCTATGATTGGTAAGGGCGGTATGGGGGCCGTGTATCTGGCTGAACACAAAAACATCAACACCCAGAAGGCAGCAATCAAGGTTATTAACGCGGATATGGTCAATGACTTTACCCGCAAAATGCTCAAAGACGAGGCGGAACATCTTGCCGGTCTGCATCACCATAATATTGTTTCATTCCTTGATTTTCACATTGACAAGGAAGGAAACATCTATCTTATTATGGAGTATGCAGAAGGGGGAAGTCTCGAATCGTACATCAAGAATGTCAACGGACTGATTGTCGAAGACAGAATCTGTCCGATGTTTGAGCCTATTCTTGATGGTGTGGGATATGCTCACAAAAAAGGCATTCTGCACCGCGACATCAAACCAGCAAACATCGTCATCTCTACCGATGGCACCCCAAAGATTCTTGACTTTGGTATCGCGAAAATCATTAACAAGAATGCTGACGAAGAGTCGGACAATCTTGTTATGGGTACGCCCTCCTATATGAGTCCGGAACAAGTGAAAGGGGAACATCTTGACGAACGGTCGGATATTTATTCGTTGGGGGTACTATTGCATCAAATGCTTACAGGAAACGCACCGTATGACACAACCACGCTCACCGAACAGGAGATCAATCAAAAAGTGGTCGAAGAACCGTTGCCAAGGATGCGTACCTATTACAAGTATATTTCCGACAAAGTTCAGGCTGTCGTGGACAAAGCAACTGCCAAGAATCCTGATGACCGTTACCAAAGCTGTGAAGAGTTTAAGAAAGCCCTTCACAATGCCATCTATCCGTGGAAGCCAAAGACATGGATGAAGTGTGCAGCCGCAGCCGTTATTGCCTTAATCATAGGCACTGGCTTTTATGTATGGGACTACAACCGCACAAAGGTTAGGTATTTCAAAGATTATGTTGAAGTGTGGGGTGTTCCACAAGGTGTGGGGAAACTTAGTTCTGGAGAACACAGTCATTCTCACCGTTCATACAAGTTTGTTTCCAAGAAAAGAAAACTCCTTCGTGTTTCTCATGTCAATAGTTTAGACAACCTAATCGATGATGGAGAAAGCGAACGCAATGAACGGCCAATTGATCAGGAATTCTTTTATACTGACAATGGAAAAGTAAGCCGTGTTATTGTGAAAGACCGTGGTGGCAAAGTTTTGTATGTGAAGAGTTACAATGACAAGTTGAATACTATGGCCTTTCAGTATAATGATGAGCATGGGACGGAGCGTACTGTATCCAATAAAACTGTAGGATACGGACGTTTGTTGGAACAGAATGCTGATGACCGTGGGCGTATATCCCGTTGGTGGATAGAGTATGATGAGAAAGGATATGTTACAACAATCAAGTATGCTGGTCTCGACAACTCTCCAGTGTGTGATGAAAATGGTATTTATGGAAGGCGGTTTGTGAGAGACAAAAAAGGAAGAGCAACCGAAATACACTATATCGGGCAGGACGGGGAGCCTCAACCTACAAAATGGGGCCTCGGCATTAAGAAATTTTATTACAACGATAATGACATTTGGATAAAGTCCGAATATTTGACAATCGACGGGCAACCTGCTTATGACGATGATGACGGTGTTTCTATTTATGTTATGGAGTATGACAAATACGGTAATATTGAATACGCTTTCCATCAGACGCCCGATGGCTCATTAATGTATCCAAAGAAACACAACATCGCAGGTGTCCACTATGTTTATGACAACAAGGGATTTGAGATACGGACAGAGTACTTGGGCAGTGACAAAAACCCAATGTATGTAAGCAGGCAAGGTTTTGCTATTACCGAGAATGAATATGACCAAAATGGATATTTGGCAAAAATGGTTTTCTTGGATCCTGACGGCAATCCCGTAGAAACTTCGGCAGGTGATGCCTCTAGAACATTTATTAATGATGAACATGGTAATGTGCTTGAAACGTGGAGGTATTCATTGGATAATAAATTGTGTCTCGGAAGTGATGGATGGGCTGGTGCAAAATATGAGTATGATTCCATTGGCAATCAAACCAAGGTTGTATATTATGGGAGGGATCAAATGCCCTGTGAGACATCTAACGGCACATCAGGTGAGGCGTATGAGTTTAATGACAAAAATTTGGTAACAAGGGTGACTTATTTCAACAAAGAACTGCATCCTGTGAAAAATGTCAACAACATCGCCATTATTGCTTTTGAATACGATAACCGTGGTAATACAACAAAGGTTTCTTTCTTTGATGTAGATGGGTCATCACCTGTTTATAATAATGAAGGAACTGCGGGTTGGAATGATGTCTATAATGATATGGGCAATCATGTGGAAAGGAACTTCTTTAATAAAGAGGGCAACAAGCATATGCCATCTGGCCTTCATTATGCTAAAGTTGTATACACTTATGACGACAAAGGAAATCTGAAATCATATAAATATTACAATCTACAAGGGCAACTTACATCGGTGGACGGTATAGCTGGCCGAGAATATGTTTTGGATAACCGAGGAAATATTCTGGAAGACAAACCTATTGGAACTAATAGTGAACTTGCTTATGGCAAACTTCTTTGCAGATATAAATATGACAAATTCAACAATGTAATAGAAGTGTCTGTATATAGTAAAAATGGAGCCACTCTGAATGCTGAAAATGTTCATCGGTATGAGTATGTTTACAATAGTAGAAACCAACAGACAGAAGAACGGAGATACGGTAAGTCGGGCAGTTTAATAATGTGTGATGATAATTGGGCTATCAGAAAAGATGAGTTTGACAATAAAGGCAATCTTTGTGTCAGTCGCTATTTAGGTACAGATGGAAAGCCCTGTATGACAAAATATGATAATGGCTGGAGTAGTGCGACCTATGAATATGATGCATTTGGCAATCTTATAAAGAAATGTTTTTTTAATACAGACGGCAATCCTACAGACACCAAAGTTATGGCTCCCGTTGCAGTGATGGAATATGACAAATGGGGGAACAGGACTATGGTTGCCGCGCAGGATAGCAAGGGTAATTTTATATTGTATCCTGGGGCGAAATGGTCAATTTACAGGCGTGAATATGATAGAAGAAACAATCTTATATCATCTTCTTTCTTCGATGATAAAGATATACCCGTGTTATGTTCGGATGGCTATCATAAGCAGACCCAAAAATATGATGTTCATGACCGAAAGATTGAAGATGCATATTACGGGATAAACGGACAGCCCATAATGGTTAACGGTTTCCACAAAGAAACATATAAATATGCTGATAATTCTAACAACGTAGTGGAAGAAGCCGTATTTGATACAAAGGGAAATCCTGTCAATGTTAGTGCTGGTTTCCACAAAATAGTCACTACCTACAACGATGAAGGTACTCTTGCTTTAACTCACAAATACTATAAGGCCAACGGTACTCTTTTGGCCACAGAGCGCTGGAATGGGTCTGAGTGGGAGATTGTTCAACAACAATTTGACTGGAGAGAAGTTGTTACCGAGTTAAACCATGAATGTCCTTATGATTTTGGCGCTGATGCCATGCACCTTACCATGCAATATATTCGCGCAACAGGCAGTAGAGAATGTGAGATCAGATTTATTGTACCGACCTACTCAAAGAGCCAACTGTCGTCAGAACAACTGAATGCACTTAAGCAGGCTGTCCAACAGATAACAAAAAACGTGGAACAGCAGTTAAACCACAAACCATACGTGACAGGCAATCTGTATGACAAAAACGGCACTTCTTTGTATTCTGTAAAAATATGAAAGGGACAAGCATTATGGGATGGCCACCGAGATGTGTTTCAAAGAGAGTGCATCCATCACAGCCATTTCAAAGAAAAATTCCTCTCCGAGGGTAACCATTCGGAGATGGTCTCGTGACTTTGCAGAATAAATGCATAGAGATGACATCGAAAAGATACATCAAAAAAGCTGATAACAAGCCTGTCGGCACTAGTAACGAAAACGGTGCTGTATGCGATAGAGATGCAAGTTTGACACAAGAAGAATAATGCGGCTGTGGTTTTACCCTACGCCACCAGACAGGGGTTTCCTTCTGGACTACGCCCTCCAGTCAACCACTGTCCAGGATAAAAATAGGATAGCCAACCTGCTGCTGACGGTGGTGAACCGCGAGGTGAAACGGCGCTGGGCTTTTTCCAACCTCGTCACCGCTGTGAGGCAGATGCTGATGTATTACGTCGACATATTCAGTTTCCTTGAAAATCCCGAACGATCGCGGGAAGGCAGGACTATTATATCTCTACGTCAAGATCTTGGCATTTCAGGATGATACTTCTCATTTTTTCGGACACCAATAAATTTTATTAGTGAAAGCTGCGGCTATATGGAATAAACGTTGTAATTTTGCACACGTAATGGCGGTTTTGGAAACGGCTGTGTGAACCTACAGGTGGATGCTGGGGTACTGGACAAGGACGGCGGTGACAGAGGACGACATGTTCTGCGAATACTTCTGCATACACTCCGACTTCCCCGGGCGGCTGTCGCGCATAGAAGACAACGGATGCATCTCACCATACCTGCTGGCCGACTCTGTGGCCAACAACAGTATTGACGATTTCTTCAAGAACAAAGAACAATAAAGCCATGAAATCACCGACATGCTCCATTGTTGTATCGGTATATAACGAAGAGGCAGTACTGAGATGTTTCCACAATGAACTCACCTCGGCACTATCGGCACTCGGCTGTTGCTGCGAGACAATCTATGTCAACGACGGCAGCACAGACGACAGCCGCGCCATACTCGACGGACTGACGGCAAGCCACCTGCCACAAAACACCGTCAAGGCCATACACTTCTCGCGCAACTTCGGCCACGAGGCAGCCATGATTGCCGGCATAGACAACGCCTGCGGCGATGTTATCGTTTGCATGGATGCCGACTGCCAAAATCCACCGGCACTCTTGGCCGGGATGCTGGCACTCTATCGCGACGGCAACGACATCGTGACCATGGTGCGCGAAGACCGTGCCGACGGCGGCATCTACAAACGCATCACGTCGCGCATGTTCTATCATATCATCAACCGCCTTTCCGACACCAAACTGCAGTCCAATGCCTCCGACTTCTTCCTTATCTCGCGCCGTGTAGCCGACGTGCTGCGCAGCGACTACCGCGAGCGCACCCGTTTCCTGCGCGGTTTCATCCAGACTGTAGGGTTCCGCTCCACCACTTTGCCCTACAGGGCCCCGAAGCGTGCCGCAGGCAAAAGTCACTACGGTTTCTCAAAGCTCCTCCACTTCGCCTTCACTTCCCTGGCCTCTTTCTCGAAAGTCCCCCTGAAGTTGGGCATCTACAGCGGCGTGCTGTTCGGCCTGCTCAGTGTGGCGCTCATCGTCTACTCCATCGTCATGTGGATTGTAAAACGCCCCGTAGGAGGCTACACCACCCTCATCATCTTCCTCAGTGCCTTCGCCGCAATCATACTGCTCGTAGTCGGCGTGATAGGGTACTACATAGGCTTTATCGTCGACGAGGTCAAAGGACGCCCCATTTACATCGTAGAAAGCATTACAGGCAACAGCAATGAAGAACACTAAGACCCTGTGGGTTTACCTCGGAATTGCCGCCACGGCGTTGCTCACCCTCCTGCCGTTTTTCAGCGTAGGTGTCACCACCTCCGACGACCTACAGTATCTCAACACCGCCCAATGCACGTGGAAACACTGGATGGCCGATGCAAAAATCTACGCCGAAGATGCCGGACGGTTCTATTTCTACGTCACCAAGGTCTTCTACTACGTACCCTATCTCATCGACAGCTTCGCCTACACCAAAGCAGTGCAATACATCACCTTGATGGCTTGCTACTGCCTGTTCGCCTATCTGGTCTACCGTCTCTTCCACTCACGCAACCTCGCCCTGCTCACACTGTTGCTCATCATCTTCGACACCACCCTCACTCCGAACAACCACATACCCACCATAGCCTACCCCTTCTACTTCTCTTTCAGCATCATACTCTTCATCACAGCCCTGCTGCTCTACATCAACTATACCGAACGTGGTGGCTACTGGCGCGTCATCCTGTCGGCATCGCTGTTCCTTGTGGCCTACCTCTTCTACGAGACTTACCTGCTTTTCGCCCTCGTCTTCGGCGCTCTGGTTGTGGTGCGCCACCTGCGCCGCAACGGGGCACGCCTGCTAAGTAGCCGTGACTTCTGGCGCGAAACCGTTCCATATATCCTGACAGCACTGTTGTACGTAGGCTGCTACTGGGGCTACCGGCAGTGGCTGCTGGCCACCATGACCGACAAGACCTTCTACGACGGGGCGGCATTCTCGATGGAAACCTTTAGCATCGACGGCTTCTTCAAGGTACTGTGGAGATGCACCCGTGCAGCCTTCCCTGGCGAGTCTTTCTTTGAGAACCGATGGCTTCTTTTCGAGAATTCACAACTCATCGCCGGCCACCACAACAACCTGTGGCGAGTACTCACCCACGCACCCGCCATCGTTTGGGTCAATGCCCTACTGCAGGGAGGGCTTATGTGGATTCTGACCCGCCGAAGTGGATTCAAGGCACTGCACGGCCGCAGAATAGGGTGCGGCATCGCCGTGAGCCTCTTCGTGGCCTTCTTCGCACACACACTTATCGGCATAGCCACCAAATACAATCTTGACTGGTGCAACTGGATGCACGGATATGTCACCACCATCTACTCCATCCTGGCGTTGATGCTGGCACTGGCACTGCTAATCGCCGCCATCATCTTGATTTCCAGAAACCACATACTGCAACTTGCCATCCGCATCCTTCTATGCACCATTACAATAATCCTCTCCGTGGCTGTAGGCTACACCAACCATCATATCAGCCGCGAGTGGAGCCGAAGCCAACACCGTATGAAATTGATTGACATGATTGGCAAGTCGAACTACTTCGACACACTGCCAGCCGATGCTGTGATTTACACAGAGGAGCTGCGCAACACCTCTGGTTTTGCCTACGACGTGAGTAAGGGCGGCGACTTGGAAAACTATATCAACCGCCGCGCCGGACGGAGCTTCCATTATGTCACCGACAGCACGGGGTTGGCCAGTGTGCCTGCCGACAAACCGCTCTACTATCTCCACGCTATCGAGACCAAGAAGGCCTGCGAACTGCTTGTCTCCATATCCCTCCTCGACAGTGTGCGCAGCGCCAATCCTGCCGACCTCACGGCTTCGCACGCCGATGTCTTCTACCTCTCACCCTGCAAGAAGTATACCGTCTTCTACCAAGCCAGCGGCATTTGGAAGGCCCTGCCATACGATTCGATGAAGTACAATATGCGGCTGACACAGGTATCGCTGGCCGACTCCGCCATCAGCCCGCGCACTATCATCATCAGCGACATGGTGTTGCCTCAATAATACCAACTGCCAGATTAGTGATTAGACAATACTTCCATAAATCCACGTTTCTCTCTCAAGGCAATCTCTAAAAATAAGGATTTGAAAGCGCGTTTCGTCCCGCCTGCCGGCGGGCAGGTCGAGGCTATTTTTAGAGGTTGCCTCAAAAAAGTTGCGGTTCTTATTGGAACTTGTGCAGGTAATCCCTGGCTTCGGCGGGGCCGATGTTGAACAGCAGGTCTACCACGCTGAGGTTGGCACAGAAGCCATGTCTCGCGGCCCACACCTGATAATAGGGCATAAAGTGCATCTGTGAAACACTGTTGGCAACCACAGCATCGCACCCACCGATGAAACACGTGCTCCTGACCGGACGACATTCTATCGAAAGCTTTTCCAACAGCCACGACAGGCACTCCGCATTCAATTCAACCAGCCGTTTGTGAGGTTTCATCAAAACCGCCTTCAGCCCATCCCACAGGTACAAAAAATATGGTGCATTGTTGTAGGCTGATTCTATGGCCCGTATATGCTGTATGTTCCATCTTTCGGCGTATGATATTTCCATATCGGCGGTGGCGGTGTGATTGCCATTGACGCGTACCACTGGCACACTTAAGCGCATCACCCCGTTGGAGGTGAGTATATTGCAGCGGTTGCGGTAGGTCTGTTTCGGAAAAGTCTCGCATACTTCGATGACAGCCGAAGGCCTCGCGACCAACAGCGCAATATAGCCTATCGACGGCAGGTAAGATGTGGGCAAAAGCAACTCGTTCACAGATGCAAAGTTATCAGTTTTCCATGCCCTGTGCAATTTTTTTTTCTCTTTGTTGTTATTTTCATTGGTTAGTAGGTGTTTACCGACCACCGTAAACGTGGGTCGGACAATGCCAAGCCACCACATCTTGACAACATACATTCTTTTCATGGATATAGAGGTATTCAAATTTGGAGGGGCTTCAATCAATAGCGCGGGTGCCGTGCAAAATATGGCATCCATAGTGAAACATCATTGTGCGTACGGCAAACCGGTTGTGATTGTTGTTTCGGCTATGGGCAAGACAACCAACGCCCTCGAACAGCTTGTGCCAGGAGTGAAAGACCCTGACGAGCAGGATATTATTTTCAAGAACCTTGTCGACTACCACCTACAGATTGCCCGTCACCTCTTCGCCATGCCCTCGGATGAAATATACGACAGGCTGCGCGACCTTTTTTCAAGCCTGGACACGTGCCGCAAAACCACAACTGGCGAGTACAACAACGACTATGACCGCATCGTCTCGTTTGGCGAGCTTGTCTCGACATCCATAATCAGCGCCTACCTGAAAATGTGCGGCATTAAGAACCAGTGGGTTGACATCCGAAAAGTGATAGTTACCGACGACCGACACCGCTGCGCACAGGTTGACTGGCTTAACACCTTGGCCAATAGTGCATACCTGACTGATTCTATGGCCGACGGGACCTGTGTGGTCACGCAGGGGTTCATTGCCAGGGCCTCCGACGGCACGACCACCACCCTCGGGCGCGAGGGGTCGGATTACAGTGCCGCCGTGCTGTCGTATATGCTCAACGCCAGAAGTATGACCATTTGGAAAGACGTGCCGGGATTTCTCAACGCCGACCCCAAGTATTTTGCCGACACCGTCAAGATTGACGAGATGCCATACGACGAAGCCATCGAACAGGCCTATTATGGTGCATCGGTAATACATCCCAAAACGGTGAAACCGCTTCAAAACAAACAGATACCACTTCATATAAAATCCTTTGTCACCCCGTCGGCTGCGGGGTCGGTGGTGGGTCCCTTTGCGGTTATAAAACCCGAAGTGCCGCTGTACATCTTCAAGGAAAACCAGCTGCTGTTATCAATCATGCCCAAGGACTTCTCGTTCATAGCCGAGGACAACCTGCAGCGCATCTTCGCCATCCTTGCCCAAGTGGGCATAAGCGTCAACCTGATGCAGAACTCCGCATTGAGTTTCTCAATCTGTATTGACTACAACAAAACGCTACTTGACAAGTTGATAGAGCTGTTGAGTGTTGATTTCATGGTACGTTACAACCTCGACATGCAGCTCATCACCGTGCGTCACTACACCCAACCCGTGATTGACGCGATTGTTGCAGGCCGCCGGATATACCTTGAACAGCGCAGCCGCGTGACCGCCCAGCTGATAGTTGAAAACTGAGGCAAAGCCCCCCCTGGACTGATACACTACTGTCAGCTGTTTTATGAATACAAGAAAATTTGTATCTTTGCACCCTGATAACAGGTTAGGAATGTCCGACAAGGCGTGACGCGCCACCCCTGACGTTTGCCTATTCACACATTATTAATCCATAAATCCAAAACTATGAGCAAAAAATTTATCTGCCCCGTGTGCGGCTATGTTTACGAGGGCGACGAAATGCCAGAGAAATGCCCCATTTGCGGCAAACCGATGCAAGAGGTCAAAGAGGAAATCAAAACCTGGGCCGCCGAGCATATCGTAGGTGTTGCGAAGGATGCCCCAGAAGACATCAAGGCCGACCTGCGCATGAACTTTGAAGGCGAATGCAAAGAAGTAGGCATGTATCTCGCTATGGCACGTGTCGCCCACCGCGAGGGTTACCCCGAAATAGGGCTCTACTGGGAAAAAGCCGCCTTTGAAGAGGCCGAACACGCAGCCAAGTTCGCGGAACTGCTGGGCGAAGTGCTGACCGACAGTACCGCCAAGAACCTCAAAATGCGGGTGGATGCCGAGTATGGCGCCACCGCCGGCAAGACCGATCTGGCAAAGCGAGCCAAAGCCCTGAACCTCGACGCCATCCACGACACCGTGCACGAAATGGCACGCGACGAGGCTCGCCATGGCAAAGCCCTCGAAGGGCTGCTCAACCGCTATTTCAAATAGCGACATTCAGGGATGTGGACGCAGACCGTGGCCTGTGTACAAAAAAAGCGGCCGTCCCTTTCACCGGACGGCCGCTTCCCGTTATTAATCCACAAAACCAAAACAATTTAAGCGTTCACGGGCAAAAGCTTTTACACTTTGCTACCTGTTTTAGTTTCTGATTGCAAAATTACAGCCACAAAACAAACCATCAACTAACCATTTATAGCCATTTTAACCGCCTGCACTCACTATTTGTGAGTAGTAAACATAATTAGTGATTAGTGATTCGACAAATGAATGGTTGTAAGAAATACCGCCGAATTGTGTAGTCGGCTTACAAACTGTATGTTATGATAGAAATTGAAATCTGTGCCCCTGGCATCCATTCGGCCGAAAACGCAAAAAAAGGAGGAGCTGCCAGGATAGAACTTTGCGAAAACCTGCATATCGGTGGCACAACACCGACGATGGAAGACGTTCGCCACTGCGTTGAGCATCTCGGCCTGCGCACCCATGTGTTGATACGACCCAGAGGAGGCGACTTTTGCTATACGAACAGCGAATTCGCACAAATCATTGACGATATATTCAGATGTAAGGATGCCGGTGCACAATGTGTAGTGGTAGGTGTTCTGACCGACAACGGACTTGTTGACGTCAAACGCACAACCGCGGCCGTGAAAGCCGCCCACGGCATGGAGGTGACATTCCACCGCGCTTTCGACCGCGTGGCCGACCCACATCGTGCCTTGGAGGAGATTATAGATTGCGGTTGCCAGCGTGTGCTGACATCCGGTTGCCAACCAACCGCCGTTGAAGGCATAAGGGCTCTGCAAAAACTGGTGGAGCAGGCGGGCAACCGAATAAAAATAATGGCTGGAAGCGGGGTAACACCACAAAACGCAAATCTTATTATCGGGCAGACAGGTGTCGCCGAAATACACGCCTCGTGTAAACAAGCTGATTCTAAAGGTATTGTGATGACCAATACCGACATTGTCAGACTGCTTTTCAGCATGTGTTCCAAGACCATTGCATAAATACATCACGATTAGTCACCCATCTCTCACATTTGCACAGATTATGGAAAAAAGGAATAGATTCTGGATTGCTGTGGCATTTATCTTTTTGTTGCTGACGACCGGCTCCTGCCGCAGAGACAGCCACTTTCTGACCGACAAAAGCTACCGTACCCTCGTTCACAACGACTACCTGGGGCGCACAAAAATTGCCGAGGGTCGTAAATATGCACTATTTTCCGGTATGGACAGCCTCGACCTGCGTGAACGCGAGGCCATGGAATTTCTCTATGCCTATATGCCGTATAGCGACCTGGCCGACTACGATTACGCGTTCTTCCTGAAACACGTGCGTTTCGCATTCATGGCACAGCGAGAGATGGCATGGGGCAGATTGGTTCCCGAGGATATTTTTCGCCATTTTGTGCTTCCTTATCGCGTGAACAACGAAAATCTCGATACCGCAAGAATGTACATGTACAGCACCTTGAAAGAACGCGTTAAGGATATGAGTATGGAGGAAGCCGCCCTTGAAGTGAACCACTGGTGCCACGAGCACGTAGCCTACCGTGGCTCCGACTCTCGCACATCGGCACCGCTGGCAACAATGCGTACAGCACTGGGGCGCTGTGGGGAGGAGAGCACTTTTGCGGTGGCGGCGCTACGCTCGGTAGGCATCCCCGCCCGTCAGTGCTACACGCCACGCTGGGCACACTGCGACGACAACCACGCATGGGTCGAAGTATGGGTGTATGACACTGAAACCAAGATGGGTACATGGAAATTTCTCGGTGCCTGCGAACCCGATCCAATGCTCAATATGGGTTGGTTTGCCGAACCCTCGTCACGCTGCATGATGGTACACACCAAAGCATTCGGACGCTATCACGGCGACGAAGAAGTGGTGAAAGGCACCTCCACCTTCGCCGAACTCAACTTGCTGTCGCATTACGCCCCTGTATGCCACGCCACAGCGAAAGTGATTGACAGCAACGGCAATCCTGTCAGCAATGCAGATGTCAAATTCAAACTGTATAACTACGCCGAATACTATACCCTTGCCACCTTCAAGACCAAGTCCGACGGCACGGCATCGCTCACCACCGGAAGAGGCGATTTGCTGGCGTGGGCCACCGACGGCACCTGTTTCGGCTACACAAAGCTGGACACACGAAAAGACAGCATAGCCATCATTCGCCTCGAACGACGTGAAGGCGACGAGTATGTTGAAAACATAGACATCGTGCCACCTGTGCCCAACGCTGTTTTGCCAGACGTGAGCGATGCCATGCAGGCCGCAAACGGGCGGCGTCTTGCCCTCGAAGACTCGTTGCGCAACGCCTATGTTGCCACGTTCTGCTGCAATCGCAATGCCAACACCTGGGATGTTCTTCCGAATGCCAACCTGACGCAGGAGCAGCTTGCCGAAGTCATGCGCCGATGCGAAGGCAACTATGGCGAGCTGACAACATTTCTCAACCGCCACACCGAGAAGAGCGACTTCCCGCTTTACGATTATCTGAAATCGTTCAGCGACAAAGACATGCGCGACATAACTGCCGAGGTACTTGAAAGCCATGTGGTAGACGTTAGTCTGTGGCCGGCAACCGATGACCAACGGTCAGCGGTCATAAAAGGACTTATACCAGCCCGCATAAGCAACGAATTAGTACGTCCATGGCGGCAACCTTTGGCTGAAAAACTGAACAAAGAGGGGGTGAAAAGCCTGGAACAACTGAAAGCCTGGACTGCACAAAAAATCGCCGTTGACGACACAGGCAACTACTACAACTGCCCAATTTCACCAGTAGGAGTTTATGAACTGCGACACAGCGACGCCCACTCGCGCGACATATTTTTCGTGGCGGCATGCCGCTCATTAGGCATCCCAGCATATATCGACAACGCCACCAACGAGGTTTTCGCATTTTTCGACAGCAGATGGACTAAAATAACTCTCGCCAATCACAATGTCCGCACTACGAGACATCAAACAAAATTAACAGTTTCATTGTCTGACAACCACGTGATTGAACAACCAAAATACTGGAGCCATTACACAATACAACGCTACGATAAAGGTGATTTTGTAAGTCTTGACTTCGAGGACGATGAACGTGTAACATCATTTCCGTTCACATTGTATTTAGAACCTGGTTATTACTGTCTTTCGACGGGCAACCGCGACGGCAATGGCACGGTTAGTTCACGGCTGCTATTCTTCACATTGCCCGAAAGCGGGGAGCGTGTAATTAAACTTGTAATACGCCCCGTGGTAACGGCTGAAAATCTATGCAATCAGAATTTTGCAACTATCGACAATGGATTTGAAATTATAGGGGGCATGGCCACTATTGCTGACTATGCAGGCGACAAAGGCTTTGTGTTCATATCACTGGGTGACTACCGCGAGCCTTCGAAACATCTGGTGAACGAATTGATAGAACACCGAGACAGTTTCGCCCGTTGGGGAGGCATGATTTATATGCTTGTACCCGAAGGTGTTGCGGCAATGACTTGGGATTTACCTTGCGCCGACATTTCGGTTTGGCGGAAACCCGCAGACGACCCGCTTGAAAAAATGCTCGTGAGGACACTGGAAATAAAAGAACCTATCGTTTACCCATTGGTGGCCATTATCCGTTCCGACGGAAAGATACCATACAGTGCAACTGGCTACAAAATTGGCGCTGTAGAGCAACTATTGCACCAAATTCTCTAATTTTGTTATTTTTGCGACTAAATAACATGAATGATGGAAGAAAAACATGTAGTTGATATCAAGAACAAAAAGGCTTCGTTTGAATATTTTCTGATTGACGAGTATGATGCCGGCCTGGTTCTGACTGGCACAGAAATCAAATCAATACGCGATGGCAAGGCCAACCTGACCGATGCATACTGTGTGTTTATTGGCAACGAGCTGTTTGTAAGACAAATGCATGTATCAGAATATCGATTTGGTTCTTATATGAATCACCCGGCAAAGCGCGACCGCAAACTGCTGCTTACGCGTCGCGAGCTGCGCAAGCTACAAGCACGCACAAAAGAGAAGGGCTATACCATTGTTCCCGTGCTACTCTATGTGGACGACCGCGGATACGCCAAATTGAAGATAGCCCTTGCACGAGGTAAAAAATTCTTCGACAAACGCCAGACAATCAAGGATAACGACACTCGTCGCGACATGCAGCGCGAGCTGGGCAGACGGTAACCAGAGGTGGCTAAACACCTTACAGACGTGCGCATTGAACTTTTATCACCAGCCCGAAACCTGACACAAGGCATTTCCGCAATAAATCACGGAGCAGATGCCGTGTACATTGGTGCACCGGCATTCGGCGCACGACAAGCAGCCACGAACACTGTTGCCGACATAGAAAAACTTGCCCGATATGCCCACCTTTACGGCGCACGAGTTTATGTAACGCTCAACACCATTCTTTTCGACAATGAGTTAGAGGCTGCGGTGAGACTGATATATGAGCTCTACGACATCGGAATCGATGCTTTGATAATCCAAGATATGGGGTTGTTGGAGTGCAGTCTTCCTCCTATTGCACTGCATGCCAGCACACAAACACACAACTACTCCATCGAGAAAGTACGGTTTTTGGAACAGGTGGGCTTCAAACGAGTCATACTTGCACGCGAGACATCGATTGACAAGATGCAAGCAATCAAGCAACAAACCCTGGTCGAACTGGAGGCGTTTGTGCATGGCGCACTATGCGTGTCGTTCAGCGGACAGTGCTACATGAGCCAGTACCTTACCGGACGCAGCGGCAATCGCGGATGCTGCACACAACCGTGCCGGTCACGATACAATCTTGTGAACGCCGACGGCAAAGAACTGCAACACGACAAACACCTGCTTTCGCTACGCGACCTCAATGCCTCTCAACATATTGCAGACATGATAGATGCCGGCATTTGCTCATTCAAAATAGAGGGACGGCTGAAAGACGAGGCTTACGTCCGCAACATCACGGCCTACTACCGCCAGATAATCGACGACATCCTGGAACAGAAAAGGCAACACAAGCCACTTTCGTCGGGCAAAACCACTTTTTTCTTCACACCCGACCCCGACCGTACATTTTCGAGACGGTTTACCGACTACTTCATCAAAGGCCGCAGGCCAATGGCGACTTTCGACACACAAAAATCCATGGGAAAACTGGTGGCAAAAATTCTCAAAGTTGAACGAGGGGCTGTTGTGGCAGATATATACGACCCAATCTCGGTAGGCGATGGTTTGTGTGCCTACGACAACTCAAGGGGCGAGGTGTACGGATTTTTGATTAACCGGGTTGAAGGCAACAGGCTATTTCCTAACAATATACCCCCGCTGAAGGAGGGAATGGAACTTTGGCGTAATCGAGACGTGAGGTTTGAACGACTATTTAATGGTCACACATCCGAGCGAAAAGTGGACATACACCTGTGTTTGCGCGAAACCGCCACTGGCTTCCATCTGAAAGCCTGGGATGCTGCCGGATGTGAAGCCGAAGTAGAGATGGTATATGATAAAGAGCTGGCACACAATTTGGAAAAACTTCGTGAAAGCATCGATACACAACTGCGAAAACTTGGCGGCACGGCATTTTGTGCCGCTTCGGTATCGATTGACAAGTCGGTCAAATCATTCATTGCCACCTCCGCTGTCAACCAAATGAGACGCGATGTGATAAACCTGCTGATTGCGGAGCGAGAGCGTTTTTTCAAGCCAAAACCCACAACGATGAAACCAGGCAATACCGACGAGATACAATACTGTTGTGGACCCGTGGACTACAGGCTTAACGTGGGGAATGCGAAAGCCGAATCATTCTACCGCCGGCACGGAGTTGACGACATCGAATACGGTCTTGAGGTGACACAGAACTACGATGGGAAAGCACTTATGACCACGAAGTACTGCCTGCGCTACGAACTGGGCCAGTGCCTCAAGATGAAAAACCATCCTAATGCGGATAAAAATTATCAGAAAGACCTCTTTTTGGAGAATAACGGTAGGCGCTTCGCACTGAAGTTTGACTGCGATGCCTGCGAAATGCTTATATACAAATCATAGGAATTCAAGATTTACGGAATAAATTAGTATTTTTGCAAATATGAAATGAAACCGTAGCAAGATGAAGATTGCACAGATCATCGGCAGCTTATTTAAAAATCTGAATATCTGGCAAACAATAGAATACGTGCTGTTGATTGCTTTGGCAACAGTGTTGCCGTTTTGGTGGCGTATCACCTATTACCTACTTCCCTTGACAGTCTTAATAGCCATAGTATCAAGTGTTAAAACAAAACATTGGGGATTCCGCACACTGAACCGTTTTCAGTTGTTTTCGTTGGCAGCAATGGCCGTCTTGCCGCTTGTTTACGCTTTAAGCCTGCTTTACACCACCAACATGGAGGCGGGCAAAAAAGAGGTGTTCAGATGGATGATTATGCTTGCCTTTGCCGTGACGTTCATCGTGCCAGACTGGTCGTTTATGTCGCGTAAGCGTCTGCTTGGTATTTTGCAGTTTTTTACAGTCGCCACGTTGGTTCGCTTTTTTTGGTTCTTGGCACTTGCCATACGTCATGTGACATCTGGAGAAATCACACTGAACCAATGTGTCGGCGCTGAATTCGACCCGATGCATCACAGCCATTTGTCTATGTACGTCCTGCTGTCGGTATGTTATTTGACATACATCGCCCTAACATGGAAAAAAGAAACAAAGTTTGCTGCTAAAGTGCTGGCGAACACGTCGCTTTGTATAGGTATATTGGTATTAATCGCTTATTTATTGATACTGCAATCAAGGGCGGGTATTCTTGTTTTAATACTTTTGGTTGCGGCTGTTATTTTCCATGTGCTTTTCAAATTAAAGAACTACAAGCTTGGCGTGTCATTGCTGTGCATCGCCATCGCGGTGACTATGGGAATGCTGAGCACGTCGCATCACCGACTTGCAGACACCATAGCGAAAGTCGTTGCACACGACAAGTCAGACGCCCGGCAGATCATAGCTGGCGCGTCATTCAACGTCATCAAATCGAATATGCCTTTCGGTGTGGGGGCGGGCGACCGCATTGACGAACTGGCGGACGAGTATCATCGACTTGGCTTCGAAGGGCACTATCTTCGCAGATACAACACACACAACCAGTTTCTCGACACTCTGCTCACTACGGGAGTATTAGGGTTTTTGGTTCTGCTGTCATTATTTCTGATACCGCTTGCTGATTGTATCCGTACACGAAACTACCTGTTTTTGTCGTTTCTGTCGATAGTGATTCTGTCATCCTTGTTCGAGTCGATACTCGAGCGCCAGATGGGGATGACCTTTTTCTGTTTCTTCTATAGCCTCTTTTCTGTGGAATCACTGAAAGCTACCGTTGCTCCTGAACAATAGACCCCCTCTCTCATATCACAAAATTGTCAATGTACAACTTCGCACTTATCGGTATTGCCGGCTATGTTGCTCCACGACACTTGAAAGCCATTGCCGAAACGGGCAACAATCTCGTGGCCGCCTACGACAAATTCGACAGTGTAGGACGCCTCGACAGTTCGTTCCCAAAATGTGCATTCTTTACCGAGCACGAACTGTTTGACCGTTTCTGCAACAAAGTAAAAGGGACAGACAAAAATATCGACTGGCTCTCGGTATGCACCCCCAACTACACGCACGATGCCTTTATACGCTACGGCTTGCGACTTGGCGCCGATGTGATATGCGAAAAACCTGTAGTGCTGAACCCGTGGAACATCGATGCACTCGAAAAAGCCGAAGCCGAAACAGGCCACAAAGCCTATAGTATCCTGCAGCTGCGGCTGCACGACCGTATAGCGGCACTGAAAGAGAAAGTGGCTACGGGACCAAGAGAGAAAGTGTACGATATTGACCTTACCTATATCACCTCCCGAGGAAACTGGTACTACACCTCGTGGAAAGGCGATGTCCACAAAAGCGGTGGCGTGGCCACCAATATCGGTGTCCATTTCTACGATATGTTACAGTGGATTTTCGGACCCGTGCGGGAGAACATAGTGCACGTGATGGACTTTGACCGCGTAGCAGGCTATTTGGAACTAAAACAGGCACGCGTACGCTACTTTCTCAGCATCAACGAAGAATGCCTGCCTGAAGTCGCCGTGCAAAACGGAAAGCGCACCTACCGTACTCTTAGCATCGACGGCGAAGAGTTTGATTTCAGTCAGGGTTTCACCGAGCTGCACACCAAAAGCTATGAGGAAATCATGGACGGACGCGGCTTCCGCATTTCGGAGTCAAAGCCTTGTATCCAAATTGTTCACGACATACGCAACTCCACCCCTGTCGGCCTGAAAGGAGACTACCACCCGCTGGCCAAGCTGCCTCTATCGAAACACCCTTTCGGATGGGGCGACATGAAATGCTAAACATTCGTTGCGGCACAGCAAAGCCCACACATTCCACCAACCCAAACACACACACTGCCGTATGATACAAATGGTCGATCTACACAGCCAGTACCTTAAACTAAAGGACGAGATTGACGGCGAGATACACAAAGTCATCGACAGTTGTGCATTCATCAACGGGCCTAAGGTGGAAGAATTTGCCGCACATTTGAGCGACTATCTTGGCGATGTGCATGTGATTACCTGTGCCAATGGAACCGATGCCCTGCAAATAGCATTAATGTCTCTCGGCCTGAAGCCTGGCGATGAAGTTGTTGTGCCTGCCTTCACCTACGTGGCGTCGGCCGAAGCAATAGCACTCCTGCGCCTCACCCCCGTGATGGTCGATGTGGACAGCACAACCTTCAACATCTCGCCAGAGGCCGCGAGAAAAGCTATAACAACCAAAACAAAAGCTATAATCGCAGTACATCTCTTCGGACAGAGTTGCAACATGGAACCCCTGCTGAGACTCGCCAAGGAGTGCAATCTCTACTTAATTGAGGACAATGCACAGTCATTAGGAGCCGAATATATTTTCAACGACGGGCATCGAGCCAAAACTGGCACGATGGGAACAATAGGTTGCACATCTTTTTTTCCATCCAAAAATCTGGGATGCTACGGCGACGGGGGTGCAATTTTCACCAACGACAACCAACTTGCCAATCGTATCAGAATGATTGCCAACCACGGACAGCAAGTCAAATACCACCACACAGTGATAGGCTGCAACAGCCGACTCGACACATTACAAGCCGCAGTGTTGGATGTGAAACTGAAACATCTTGACGAATATTGCGCAGCACGTCGAACCGCAGCACATCACTACACACAAGCAATCAAAGAATTAGACCCCGACGAGAGATTTTATGTCACACCCGTAGAAGTACCCTACAGCACACACGTATACCACCAATACACCCTGAAAATCAAAGGTGGGCATCGCGAAAAACTTAAAGCACACCTCGCAGCCGACGGTATACCAAGCATGGTATATTACCCTCTGCCGCTCAACGAGCAGGAAGCATTTATGCATATTTCGCAGACAAAAGGCGAACTGAGCCAAGCAAAAAAATGTGCGGACAGCGTACTTTCGTTACCGATACACACCGAACTGACACCAGATGTTCAAGGCGAGATAATAAAATCAATGGCATCATTCATCAAAAGCCTGTAATGCATAACATCTGACAATCTGGTCTCAATCGTCATGCCATCTTGGAACTGTGGCAAATATATAAGCATAACCATCGAAAACATACAAATTTGATCAAAAAAATCTGGCTGTATGCAAAAAAGGGATTATTTCATACATGAGTCGAGTTTTGTGGATGAGGGTGTGAAGATAGGCAGCGGCACAAAAATATGGCACTTCTGCCACGTGCAGGAAGGTGCTGTCATAGGCAACAATTGCTCTCTCGGTCAGAATGTGAATATAGGTAATAACGTTAAAATAGGCAACGGGGTTAGAATTCAGAACAATGTGTCGGTGTACGAAGGCGTTGAGATTGAAGACAATGTTTTCTGCGGCCCCTCATGTGTGTTCACCAACGTGGCAGTACCTCGGGCACATTTCCCTGCACATGGCAAGTATGCGCGAACGCTGGTCAAAGAGGGTGCTTCATTAGGCGCCAATTGCACTGTGGTTTGCGGACATAGCATAGGGCGCAGCGCACTAATAGCGGCGGGTGCAGTGGTGACCAAAAATGTGGAAGACTATGCTCTAATGGCTGGAGTGCCGGCGAAACGCATAGGATGGGTGTGCGAATGTGGCAAAAAACTCGACAATTCACTGAAATGCAACTGCGGACGTACCTACAAAGAAACAGATGGGACACTCGAACAGATATAGCACCCCACAACAAAGGCATTCGGGCGACATCAAGGCGAAGAAGTCGCTTGGACAGCACTTCCTGACCGACGAAACTATTGCATTACGTATTGTGGAAAGCCTCGGCGCCATAACTTCAAACGTGCTTGAAATAGGGCCAGGCATGGGGGTGCTGACCAAGTATATGCTTCGCGACAAACACCTGAATCTAAAATGTATAGAAATTGATCACGAGGCTGCTGGGTATCTCCGTATACACTACCCTGGCCTGCAAATCATCGAAGGCGATTTTCTGCAAGAAGATCTGGACTGTATCTTCGGTGAACCCTTTTCGCTCATCGGCAATTTCCCTTACAACATTTCTTCGCAGATACTTTTCAAGGTCTTCGAGCACCGTGACACCATTCCACAGGTAGTAGGCATGTTCCAAAAAGAGGTGGCCGAGAGGGTGTCTTCGATGCCTGGCAATAAATGCAATGGAATTTTAAGCATCTTGCTTTCTGCCTTCTACGACATCGAATACCTTTTCACGGTGCCCGAAACCGTATTCAATCCTCCGCCAAAGGTGAAGTCGGCGGTCATACGGCTCTCGCGTAATAGGACAAAGGCTCTCGCGTGCGACGAGAAACTCTTTGTCCGCGTAGTCAAGGCAGGGTTCAACCAGCGACGCAAAACGCTTCGCAACGCTTTGCGGGTGTTGTCTATGCCCCTCGACGGGGTGCCTGCAGACCTTCTTGACAAGCGCGCCGAACAGCTGTCGTACACCGAATTCGAACAGATTGCCTCTATTCTGATTAGTGATTCGTGATTAGTGATTAGACAACTTTATAACTGAACAACACTATGGATTTTGTCAAACTGCTGCTTTTCGCCATAGGGCTATGCCTTCCGCTTGCAAGCGAGTTGCACCGCAGCGTGTCGGCGGTGGCGCTCAAACCTCTGCACGGCATCGGGATAAGTCTTCTCGCCGGAGCCGTGCAGGCCGCCCTGGCCTTGGGCGGTATTTACCTGGGTAGCATACTGAAACAAGGGGCGACTGGGAATGCCGAAACACTTGGTATAGGCCTTTTGGTGTTGGTTGCCATAAAAATGCTCATTCCTTTACTCGCAAAAAAAGAGCGTCCGCTCTACGACATCTCGGACTGGGGTACACTTATATCGTTATTGTTCGCATTAGGGATAAACACGCTGCTCGGCGCCACTGGCATAGGGATGATGGAAGAAACCGCGACAAAGGTAGCAGTTATAGCGTGTGTTTTGTTTGGTGGCTGCGGCTTTTTTTTCAGCGAAACAGGCATTATCCTTGGCCGACAGGGAATATCTATACGGCATAACACATTCATGGTGGCGTCGCTTCTGTTGTTTCTCGCCGCCATAATGTGGCACGTGGCGTTCTGATATCAGGCAATCTCTAAAAATAAGGATATTTGGATTTTTGGATTTTGGATTTTTGGATATCCGGTCATCCGGTCATCCAGTCAT
>ERZ842401.1824-NODE-1824-length-29353-cov-4.862209_pt1 | contig 29353 bp, 34 predicted proteins | sample MGYA00521270_ERZ842401 | MGnify/ENA primary metagenome ERZ842401 (study PRJEB31892, sample SAMEA3878208) | bioreactor metagenome | biome: Moose rumen | place: Sweden | collected 2011-10 | study: EMG produced TPA metagenomics assembly of the PRJEB12797 data set... | reverse complement strand
TTTCAGTATATGTATCTTTGCTGTACATATAATTACAGCATTTTCCGCATTTTTTACACTCTCCGGTAATTTTGAAATCCTTGGCGAAGTCTTCGGGAGAGACAACCTTGTCGTCATTTCCGTCGTCGGCTCCATAGAAAACCGCAACCTTTCCGTTACAGGTGTTCACCACACCGGTTTTACCGGTTGCTAGTTCAACAACCTCTATGGTATGGCAACGCGATTCGTTCATAACCAATTTGGCGTATTCGTTCATGCTGTCTCCTTCCTATTGCCGCATCGTCGTTGATCCTGTTTGCCTCTGAGCTTGGCTCTATTATACACCATTTTCATTTAATTGTCAATAGTTATTGACAATTTTATATATTTAGCTCGACAACCTCTTTTGCCTTTAGTGTTTCGCGGGTGTTAATGATGCGCTGGTTCGTGCTCCCCGCAAAGACTATTTTTTCGTTTAGCAAATCTTGTTTCGACAAATCGAATTGTCCATCAACCACAACATCGGCACACAGTGCCGTTGCGTATCTGATTTCTTCCTTTTGAATGGTCTCCCATTTGTAGCCGGTATATAGCCAAATTGTTTTATCTGGAAACTTTGTTTTGATCTTTGCTAGTAGTAGCAATACACCCGGAAGATTTTCTGGCGCAAGCGGTTCTCCACCAAGGATTGAAACTCGTTTGATATATGGGCGGCTGATGAGGCCGAAGAACTTCTCTTCGACCTCTTTTGTCCATTCATGCCCGCCGCCAAAGTCCCATGTTTCTTCATTGAAACAACCTTCACAATGGAAGTGACAGCCCTGCACGAATAAAGACACGCCAACGCCAATGCCGTTGCTTATGTCCATTTCGCGGATCAACGCATATCTCATTGTTCTATCTCCACAAATGGGACATCATCAATGTGTAGGACGCGCTCTTTGATTTCCTGCGTGCGGCCTTGATTCCAGAAGTTTGTACCAATATAGCCACAGGTGCGGCGCGCAATGCTCATCAGCGCTTGATTTCTATTCCCGCACTTCGGGCATTCCCAAATAAGGCGATTGGTCTTTTCATCAGTCTTAACGACAATCTCTTTATCATAACCGCAGACCATGCAATAGTCACTCTTAGAGTTCAATTCCGCATACATGATATGCTCATAAATGAACTGGATAATCTGAACTACAACTTCAAGATTGTCATTCATGTTCGGAATTTCAACATAGCTAATCGCACCGCCAGGACTGAGCTTTTGGAATTTTGACTCCAGCTCCAGTTTGTCAAAGGCGTTGATCTTCTCGAATACCGGAACGTGATATGAGTTGGTAATGTAATCGCGGTCTGTAATGCCTTCGACCACACCGAATCGCTTTTTCAAACACTTTGCGAATTTGTACGTTGTTGATTCAATCGGGCTTCCATACAGGCTGTAATCAATGTGTTCGGCTGCTTTCCATCCGGCACACTTGTCATTTAGCGCTTGCATAACTTTTAGTCCGAAGCGTTCGCCCTCACCGCCATCCGTATGCGACTTGCCTGTCATGTATTTCACACACTCATAAAGACCGGCATAACCGAGTGAAAGCGTAGAGTAACCATTATGCAGGAGATGGTCGATCTTCTCGCCTTTCTTCAGACGCGCCAGTGCGCCATGTTGCCAGAGAATGGGTGCTACATCAGACGGCGTGCCTTCGAGCCTCTTGTGCTTGCATTGCAATGCCTTATGGCAAAGTTCAGTGCGGGTGTCAAAAATCTGCCAGAACTTTTCCATATCGCCACCAGAAGACAGGGCTACGTCAACCAAATTGATAGTCACAACGCCCTGATTGAATCTTCCATAATACTTGGGCTTTCCATTTTCGTCAACGTATGGCGTCAGGAAACTACGACATCCCATGCAAGGATAGCAATTCCCGTTTCCGGTCTTGTCAACTTTGTATTCGAGCATTTTCTTTTCCGAAATATAATCCGGCACAAGTCGCTTTGCTGAACACTCCGCCGACAGCTTTGTCAGATAGAAATATTTGCTGCCCTCATACGCATTATCTTCTTCGAGGACGTATAGCAGTTTCGGGAATGCAGGGGTGATCCATGCGCCCTGCTCATTCTTTACGCCCTGAATCCTCTGTTTTAAGACTTCCTCAATGATTAGGGCAAGATCATGTTTGGTCTGTTCGTCTTTGCACTCACCAAGGTACATAAACACCGAAAGGAACGGGGCCTGTCCGTTAGTTGTCATAAGTGTAACGACCTGATATTGAATCGTCTGGACGCCCTTATTGATCTCGTCGCGTAGCCTCTTCTCGACAACCTTTTCAATGTAGCCTTCTTTGTGTGGCACACTGGCAAACTCTTCTTCGACTTCTTTGCGAATCCGCTGCCGACTAACGTCTACAAACGGCGCAAGATGCGTCAGTGAAATACTCTGCCCGCCATACTGAGAACTTGCCACCTGTGCGATAATCTGTGTAGCGACATTGCAAGCCGTGCTAAAGCTATGCGGTTTTTCAATCAACACTCCGCTGATGACGGTTCCGTTTTGTAGCATATCTTCGAGGTCGATAAGATCGCAGTTATGAAGCGCATTCTGCGCGAAATAATCCATGTCGTGAAAATGAATGATGCCTTCATCGTGTGCCTGTACGACATCTGGAGGCAGAAGCATACGACGGCTAATATCTTCACTTTCAATGCCAGCCATATAGTCGCGCTGTGTCGTAACAAGCATGGCGTTTTTGTTGGAATTTTCGTCATTCCAGTATTCGCTCGTACCGCCAAGCATTTCAAGCATCGAATCATCGGTCGTGTTCAGAGCGTCACGCTGAAATTCACGGATGCTTCTATAACCTTCATAAGCACGAGCTGTGAGTGTTTCACCACATTCGATGAGCTTTTTGAAAACCATCGCCTCAATATCGTAGATACTAACCTCGTCATTATGATAGAGTTCAATCGTAATGTCATCGGCAATTTTCTGAGCAATATTCGGATGGACAATGCCACTACCGAACGTCATTGCCTTCATAATCGCGTTGTAGATTTTATCCTTATCATAATCAGCAACAGATGAATCTCTTTTTATGACCTTTATCATTGTACTTCCTCCATATCAAATAAAGTAACCCTTGATGTATTCCGCCGTGTCAGCTACGTTCTTCTCGCGTCTGAATAGCGCATCCTCAATCCAAGGATGGACTTCATTTTCGCCAAAGCCAATCACGTAGATATGTTTGCCACCAAATGAGTTGACGGCATTCACGTAGCCAAGCTCCATGTGTGTTCCGATGCTACTCTCAATATTTGCCAGGTTGACAACCATCACATCGCATTGCCTGAGCTGGTTCAACTCAAACTCTTTGACTTCCCGCTCTGACTTGTGGAGATTCTGCTCGTAGTTGTAGAACTCAGGCGGGTGAAAGAATTTGTATGTTGTGTCGCCATTTGACAGATACCATTGAAGCCGCTTACGCCAGCCGTAGTATTCATCAAACGTTAGTCCCTTCATTGCGCCAGCCGTATAAATCTTGATCTCACTCATCGCCATACTCCGTTTGAACCTTTTTGACAGCTTCGGTAATATGATCGTGAAGGTCATCAATGGTCTTGGCAATCTTTACGTTGTGTTCTTCAATCGCCTTATCCAAGGCTTCAACCTCTTGTTCTGGCGTCAGTTGAAAGCGTTCATTGACCAAGCAAATTTCTACTTCCTTTTCAACACCGTCAAACTGCCCGACATCCGAAAGGCTGCGCCGGTAGGCTTCCTCAATGTCATCGCCACGGTTTAGCATTGAAATCAAGCGCGACCGCCTATCAACATAGAGATATACAATGATTGGGCTATTGTCGCTGAACATGTTGTATGTTCTTAAAGCGCGAAATCCAGCGGGTGTCAGAACGACGATTGCCTTATCCAGCTCGCAATCTTCGCGCGCCGTACCATAGCGCCAGTTTCGATACATGTTCTCTTCGACAAAAAAATCTCTTTTTGAAAACTCGTCAAAAGCTGCTTCTGACAGGAAATGATAGTCTACACCGTCCTGTTCACCTTCGCGCGGCGGGCGCGTTGTGTAGGTGACAACTCTCCTGTATTCCGGGTGCTTTTTGACATACTCTTTGACAAGGGTTGTCTTGCCACTTGCCGATTCGCCGACAACAACGATCATATTACATCGCCTCCTAAATCTAATGCTTCTGCTTTTTCGAGCAGTGATAAACTGTTCCACGTCTCTTCAACATATTCGCTTGCGTGCTTTTTGCAGTAGTCGTGATAGTCTATCCGGTATTCTGCCGGATCGCCGCAGACATCACAAACGACAATTTCAACATTTGCAAAAGGGCAAAAACTTCCAATGCACGGCAACTGGCAATCAACACATTGATTCTCGTGGACTGTCATTGCAGCTCCCTCTTCGGCCTCCTGCCACAGCCACGCTTCTCAGGGCAGTAGCCCAGCATATCGCACTTCGGCATCATGTACTTCTCGACGATGAGCTTCCATTCGTCTGAAATACCTTTGAGCGCCGCTAAGACATCCGCGAACATCTCGCGGAACTCCCAATAGGCGCGAGTACACATGCGCTGATGCGACATGTCAATCAGATTGCGCAGATTGCGCTTGTCTACAACGCGAGTCTCCATGCCAAGCGGGAGAAGCATTCCCGCATCTTCGCGGACAATGCCAATCTCTTCAAGCTGCTGAACGGCTTTAGAGATAGAATCCATGACGCCGTTGTAGATATTGGCGGCTTGGTCGTTTGCGGCAATCGTTTTCGGAGACACGTAGGGGAAATCGGCATAATTAATGTATCGCGTGCTGGCCTGAAGTCTCGTTGGCGCGCCACCAATATGCGTATACCATTCGCGGATTACGCGCGCAGAGTAGCCGTCGAGCACCATTTCAACATTAACAAATTCAAGTGTTCGCCCGTGATTGGATTCGAGACAGTCCAGGCCGCGCTTGTAATTTTTCTTTTCATCTGAGATGTCTGCGCCCCAGCAGACACCAGCTCGCCGACCAATCAGACTGATTGGGTCTTTTGTCGTTTCCGGAAGAATTGTAATTGTTCCCATTATTCATCACAACCCTTCTTTGCCTCTCCGCGTTTTTCATCGTCAACGAGGATGTTCCATAGATCATCAAGAGTCGCCATCGGAATATCTGTGCCGTCTGGCAGTGTAATCATGCCGGGCTTCCACTTCCTGCCGCAGTCGAGTTCAAACAAGAAGTAGCCGATGTTGTCATCTTGATCGTGTGTTGCGTCTTGCAGAAGTTCAATGACATCCTCAACGAGTGTCGGGAACATCAACTCACACTCAAAGCGCGTGCCGTATGTCCCGCGCGTTATATCGTCAAACTTACTCTGCATGTCCAACAGCTTTACGATATGCTCCATGTGGGTCTTGAACTTGTCCTTTTCAATCGTAATCAATCCATCACCCCATTTACAAGTTGTCGATTAGTTTGTACTTCGTGAGCCAACGCTCATATTCGCCCGGAATATCCTCGAACTGGCCGTCCTCTGTACGCCGTTTCTTTGGCTTTGGCACTTCGCCCATGACGCGGATTATGTCGCCCTTTGAAAACTTTTCCTTGCTAAAAACTTTCTTTTCAACTTTCCGTTCCAGGATTGTGCCGTTTTTCAGGGAATACAGTTTGGCGCGCGGGGAGAATTTGGTATTCAGATCGAGTACAAAAGCCATTCCCTTGTACTCGTCCCCCACCACATCAATGTAGCCGAGGCAATCAAATTGCGCTTTTATTCGCTCTTTCAGCGTCCGTTTGGGCGGGTTTAGCCGCCTTGCAGCGTCAACCATGAACCGCCTCATGTCAATTCCAGTCAACATCTTCTCAGTTTCCTTTTGCGCGAATGGCAAAATGAGTTCCAGCGGAACGCCCATTTCTTCAAGTTTGTCTTTTCGGATTTGCTTTCGGCCATCAAGCATCTGGAGCATATCAAAGCATGACATTAGATAGTTCGCGTCTCCAAACTCAGAAAAGAAATCCAGATTGATGAGGATTTGAATTTGCCGCGTATCGGCTGACGTACAATCCACAATGTCATAGAGGACTTCCATGAAGCTGGAATACTGATTGCCGCGAAGCGCGTACAATTCATCGGCGACGCGGGCGTTCATATACTTGATCGAAGAGATTCCCTTGTAAATCACGCCCTGGTCTTTATCGAAATTGTATTGAGCCGTCGAATGCCGGAAACGGATTGGCAGGATTTTGATTCCCTGTCGTTTGGCGTAGTCAATGATTGCGAGACTTTTTTCTTCCTTTCCCTCGAAGATGTTCAGCGCGGTTGTGATAAATTCAAGCGGGTAGTGATAGCGCAGGTATCCACAAATATAGCCGATCCACGAGTACGGGTCTGCATGATTTTTGGAGAACAAATAGTCGCTGGCATCCTGAATGACCTGCAAGAAGTTGACAATAATCTTCTCCGCATCCTCTCGATCAACACCGTATTCATCCTTCATCGTCTGCATGAAACCTTTGATGTAATGCCCTGTCTTTTCATTGAGCACGCCGCCATCCTTGATGATGGGAATATCCGTTTCGGTGCCGGTCTTTTTGCTGAAATGTCTGCGTACAATATCCGCCTCGCCCATCGTAAATCCGCAGAATTTATGAAGGAACTCAATAATCTGTTCTTGGTACACGAGGTAGCCAAGTGTTGGCGCGAGGAATTGATTTAGTGCGTAATTGCCATTGTCGCGGTAAATGCCGCGAGACAGCAGGTCACGATATGATTCACCGGCTGGCCGGATTGCGCCATTGCCAATCGAGAGCAAATCCATATAGGAGAAATCCGGGTTCTTTTCCTTGATTTTTGCGATTGTCTGATCGCTGAAAAGCTGCCGCAGGTAAGCTGTGGCCGACGCGGACTCCCACTGAAAAATCATCGTTGTGTCGTCCTTGATGCTGTTCCAAACGTCCATATCGTCTGGCGGTGTATTGTCTGGCGTCAGGAATTGGATTCCCGCCGCATCACACGTCTTATAGATCAGACCGATGTTGTCAAGCCCTAGAATGTCCAGCTTGACGAAATTCAGTGAATCTATCTCCTTCATGTTGAGAAGCGACACCGGATATTGGTCTGTTGATGTAGTGAATGTCCCGAACCATTCATCAACAGGGAACGGCGACACAACGCAACCCGCAGGATGATTGCCGACAGAGACGACGCAGCCATTCACCAAATCGACATATTCAAAAATCTCAGGATATTTTTCACGCGCGGATTGTTCATCCGCTTCCGCCATGTCGTTCAGCTTATTGGAGAAATCAAGGTAATTATACGGAACATCCTTGTGGATGCTGTGCCTTTTGTATTCCTTCTCCAGCTCTGGCGGTAGCTCCTTGTCGTCCTCGTTTGCTGATTGCCTCTGCTTTACCCACTGATCTATTTTCTCTTTTGTGTCGGTTGGCAGGTTGTCCAAGTTGTCATTGCGCATACCACGGCACACATCATTGATCGCACCTTTCAGGGCGATGGTGTTAAATGTGACAATATCGCAACAGTAAAGCCCGCGTTTTGTGTAAAGGTAATTCTTGACGATTTCGCGGTCTTCCGAAAGCCAGTCTGTATCCACGTCGGCAAGGCTCACTCGCTCACGATTCATAAAGCGTTCAAAATTCAGATCATATTTTACGCTGTCAACCTCTGTAATTCCTAGCAGATAAGCAATGATGCTCCCGCTGACCGACCCACGACTATATCCAAACCGCACATTCCTTCGCCGCATTTCGGACTTATAGTCCTCTTCCAACAGCATGAAGTCGATGGCCTTGTTGTGCTTATATGTTTCAAACTCTTCATGGATTCTATCGACGTACTCCTGATAGTTTGGATAATTCATGATTCCGCGCCGCACAACGCCCTCGTTGATCTTCTGTTTGAAGACCTCTTCCGAATTGCCGTACAGCTTCGGATATTTCGCGCTGTAATCCAGCACGAACGGCTCAACCATATCGGCCAGGCGGTTTGTGTTTTCAATGGCTTCCAGCACAACATCCATCGGCAAAGAGCCTTGCTTCTCATACGCGGCTACAAGCTCGTCGTAACTCTTGAACGTCAAATCCCATTCGTCCTCGTTGGCGAAGTGAACGCCTTTGGCCTTTTGCAGAATCGCGCGGCCTCTCATATGCGTTTCGTTCAGCGCGTGGGTGTCGGTTCCGGCGATAAGCGGCGCACCAATTTCCTGACTGACCGCGTAGAGCATTTTGTTGTACTCTATCTGGTCTGCGCAGTTGTGATGCTGGATTTCCAAGAAACATCTATAAGCGTTTTTGCGCAGGAAATTTAGCATCCGCTCCCTGCACGCCGAAGTGCCATTATGGAGCACTCCGCCCAAACAAGCTGTCGTGATAATGATGTTGTCGCTCGTCGCAAACAGTTCGTCAAACGTCATGCGCGGCGCGTAGTAGAAATGGCCGTCGTCCCGATTGAAAGACTTTGACACCAGTTTGTTCAGCTCGTGGAACCCATCATAGTTCTCGGCAATGAGAACGCAGTGGTAATTATCCCTGATCTTCTCCCCCGTCGTCTCTGTAAGATAGACCTCAATGGCGTGCAGATATTTCATTCCGGCTTTTTCGATGACTTCCTTTTTGTGTAGCCATTCAAAAAGAGACCCGTGTTCAGATAGCCCCAACGCGGTCATACCAAGTTCTTTTGCCCTGTTGACATACTCGCGGAAATTCGTAATACTGTCGATATTGGTTACGCCATTGCTTAACATGCTGTGAAGATGATAGACGGTGTAATTACCCAACTACTCACCCTCTTCACCATATTGCGCGTATTCGCACGACGACCTGAAATCACATAGATTATGGCAATAGAAATAGTCGTAGGTTTCAGGGAAGTCGTCTTCGTGCGCAATATTTCCGATTGTCTCAACGAACCAGTGAATTGTTGAAAGGTACTCTTCCATGTTGAATGGGATGTCAACAATATCCTGTTCCTTGAAATGATTCCATACAATGTGCTTCGGAAACTCGCCGTATTCCTGTTTGATCGCGTGACAGTAAAGATACATCTGCTTTTTGTATGACTCAAAGCTGGCTTCATACGACTTCAACACTTTGCCGGTCTTCTTTGATAATGGGTATTTTGCCGACTTGTGGTCAATGAGGATTATATCGCCCGTCTCTTTATTGCGAACAAGCAGGTCAATGAACCCCGTGAATTTGTAGCCGCCGATCTCATCCTTGACTTCCTTCTCGACGCCCAGCACATCAAAGTGATTCAGCCAGTCAAAGCCTACATCGCAGAAGTAGTTCGCGCACGCTTCAAATGTGTTTTCCTCAATGACTGGCTTTGTGTGATAGAACACATTGTCATCAAAGTGGTCAACAAAATATCGCGCCGCATCTTCAACGGCCAACTCTTTTCGGAAGATCATCGCCAGAATCTCATGCACATATGAGCCAACTTCCGCGTAATAATTACCCTCTGGATAATACATATCATTATCCTGAACAATGTACTTCAAATAGAACTGGTATTTGCACTGGGCGAATGTTGTAATTCTGGAATACGACCAAACCATATCTTCTATTTTTTCTGAATACTCACTCAGCTCTCACACCACCTTTCGTTTCCTGGCATAAAGTTCTTCCCACACCTCCTGACCACAATCAGCCGGGGCATTTTTCGCGCTTTCGCCGCCTAATAGTTTATACGGATCATTGATAACATAGACATTGGTTATAAACTTCAATTTGTCAATATCTTTTTTGACATCCGGCTGATTATAATTTATGTCAGAGTCATAGGCAAACACGATATTCGCATGAAGTCTGGCAAGCAAAGTCACCTGTTCTGGCGTCAGTGTGTGTTTTTCGGCTGAGACACAATTCCTGTAGCCCCAGCCGTAAGCCTTCATCACACTTTTAACGGATTCAAAGATAATGACCTCATTCTTTTCTTTGACTGCTGGTAGCGCCATATCAAGGCTTTGAAAGTAATCCATCACGCCAACTTCGTGATAATTGATATACTTTGGAATGCGCAAATCCTTGAAATTCTTGTACCGCGTTCGCGCCTTGATGTTGATAAGCCGTCCTTTAATATCCCTGACCGGATAAACAATTCTGTTCGACGATTCATCAACCCGTATATCAAACACATCCAGCGCCTTTTGCTGAATCCCTTCGTCCAGCCATTCTGGAATCTCTTCCTTTATGTATTGCGCGTATTCTGCCTCTGGAAGGATGGGATGCTCAAACGACTCATGCTTGTCCTGTGACCATCTTTTTAACCTTTTCAAAAACATGACGGTTTCGGATTGGCACATGGTTGACAGATCGACATGAGCCAGCTTTGCGGCCTGTTCCACCGCCTCGTCGAATCGCCTACCCTCATACTCTTTGAGGTAATTGATAATCCCGCCGCCGCGTCCGCAACCAAAGCAGAAGAACTTGTTTTTATCGGGCGTCACACTGAAGGATGGTGTCTTGTCTGTGTGGAGCGGGCAATGTCCGAAGAAGTCATTGCCCTGTCGTTTCAGAGGGATTTCACGCTCAATATAGGATAACAGGTCAACGTTTTCTTCAATCTGCTGGAGCATATCATCATCGTATTTCTGATAGCCCATAATAATATGCCCTCCACTTCGTTAATTGAATCCGCCCTGCCGCTCATGTTGAACCGCTTCTACGATTGTCATGTTATCTCCCGAGAAGGTAAAGTCGATGTACTCGTCTTCGTCATCCTCCTGCATCTGCAGCCCCAGGCGGTTGACGTAGATTTTCGCAAAGGCGTTTCCGCATTGCATTCCGTCTTTAGCAATCTGTTCCTGTGATTTATAACCCCATTTGATACCAACCGACAAATAGCGGTTGATCTTGTCACTGTCTGCCACCTCATGTTGACGATTGAGCTGACAAGCCGCGAGAACCGGCAAATCCAATTCCCCGGCGATTTTATTTTTGAGGAAGTCACACATTTGACCGAGTATGTTATAGTTCATGCCCGTGTCCTTCTCGTTGCTTTTCAGGTAGTCGTACACCACAAAGCCAAGATTCATTTTGCGCTTCAGGATTTTGCAGATTGAGTACAGCTTTGAGAGCGTCATGTTGGGATCGTATTTATGGATGAGCGGCTGTACCTTCAACCACTTTCGCCACTTGGCAACCTCTGCTTCTTCCTCCCGACTCATTGTGCCACCCTTGATGCGCTTCATCTCTATGCCGGAAAGGTGAGATAAAAGGCGCTCCACGTACAACCTATCTGGCATTTCACTGTCAATCACAAGCACGGATTCACCGCACTTTAGTTTGTGAACCGCCTCGTTCATGAGCAGGACAGACTTACCTTCCTTATATCTGGCTTGGACTATGACAAGTTCGCCAGGCTCATAGGTGAAATATTCTGAAAATGCTTCGTATTTTGATGGGAGACCGAACAGACCATTACTCGTTCGGCGGCTGACGATTTCGTCCCATATCCCATCAATCTGGTCGCCAAGTGTTTGTAGCTCATCCTGAACAACATATTGCTGAGTCAGATTGTCAAGCGTGCCGTATACCTCATTACTCAGGGCTTCTAGGTCGGTCTTATTCGCAAGACAATCTTTCTGCATCAAATCGAGCTTCTTAGCCAGATCGCGCTTGAATGCCAGTGTAATCACGTTGTTCATGAAGAACTTATATTCTTCTACTGTATTGCGCGCGGCCTCAGAATACAAGTCGATCATGTCTTTGACATTGGGAAGATTGTACTTATCAAGCTCGTGCTGAACGCCATCGTGCCCCTGCAGGACTTTTGACAGGTTGAAAGCGTCTATGTTGTTTACGCCGCTCTCAATGAGCTGACGAATGCCCCAATAGTAGCAAGCGTTCTCCTTGCTTGAAAAATAGCCCGGCAGGAGGTTGTCTGATATGGCCGCGAAATCCGGGTGTAGGATCAGCGATCCAATAACTCCACTCTCAGACTGTACATCTGATAGCTCTGATGTATCGACCAAACAATCAACCTCCCGTCAATATTCTTTCAAATCCTCCGGTTTTTCGCGGCGCTGGAGGTTTAATTTCAGCTTCCGCTGGGTCATGATGCTCCTGCACCTTGAACTCGTTCATCGAAATAAACTTGCGGTTCTTCTTTTCGTACTCAGCTTTTATATCCTTGTTGTTCACATAATAGCGAAAGCCGTTTGGATAATTCAACTTGCAATGGTTTTTCACGACGTACTGCATGACAAAAACGAGGTAGTCAGAAGCTATGCCACGATTTAGTAAATCATACAACACCTTGTTCAGTTCCGCAAAAATGACCGTCTGGCTGATATTTTTCACCCACATACTGCGGATGAGCGCCATGTCAGCGGTTTGTTGCTTCTTTTTCTCATCATCAGCCACTTTGAGCTTATAGCAATCCGCGTGAAAGTAAGACCTGCCCTCACTGACATACTCGTCTTTGCCAATCAGAATTATCTTTCCGTCATGGGCGCAGTTTGGATAGCGGCAGGATTTGACCTCGACCTTTGGCATTACTCTTCATCCTCCAAGAGATATGTAGCCTCCAAGTCGGCCTCGTGAATGGCAATGATCGCGGGATACTTCCTGATCGCATCGCCGATGGTTGAGTATGATTCCTTCGGTTCCGTGAAAAGCATATGCCAGCGAATCATCATCCGCTCGACAGGCTTTAGCCTTACAAACTCTTCGATCATCATGACGGATTTCTCGCCATGCCCGTATGGGATTTTGTCTTCGACCTTCCAGCCTGGGACAGAGACCCAATCAAACCGCCCGTTGCCATCGCTCTTTGTACCTGTTTCGCTGTACACCTTTTGATTGCGGTACTCTGGCACGTACAGATAGGTCTTGCAAATGTCATGGAGCAGGGCGGTGATGATTATTGATTCATCATCCACCCCTTCCAGAACAGCGTTCCACGGCCAAGTGCACTCCTTCTCCTTTAGACACAAATAAACATTGTAGCTGTGCAGGAGAAGCCCGCCCTCATTGTGGGAATGAAACCTTGTGCTGGCGGGAGCCGTGTAGAAATCGGACTTGCGGATAAACTCAAGTAGCTTGTCAATGCCTTCGCGCTTTACGGACAGAAGCAATTCCTCAAACTTTTCTCGCAGTTCGTTATTCTCCATGCTTCTACCTCTTAAAATGGCAATTCGTTATCGTCGTCTTCTTCCGCCTGTTTCGGGGCTGACTTCGGCTTACTGGCTATCTCGCCCGATGCTCCGCCACTGTTGTAGGTATCGAAGTCAAAAATGGTATAGTTTGTGAACATTTTGTCGTTGTTGCCCTTCCTGACGCGAACTTCGCAATTCAAAATAATGATGGGAACGCCGCTCTTCGGAATATCCATCCTCTTTGCCTTGGCATATGCGTCGCCAACGAATGACACGAAGCCATCCTGAAAATCCGTCTCCCACGAGCTTTCGCGGTCTTTGCGTGTTGAAGTCGCAATCTGACCGGAACCAAACTTGCCCTTATCCTCAAACTTAAACAGCCTTGCAAAACCGCCCTGCCGCGCATCCTTCATGGCCTTTACGACAGCCTCTTTGTTCGTGCCGAGCGATTCGGCCATCTTCTCGATATTGTAACTTGCACTTCTAAATCCCATTGTCAATCTCCTTACTTTCTCACACCGAGTAGGCGCTTCTTCAACTTTTCGAGGATGTCGGCATCGTCAATATTTTTCGGATCGCCGCGCACCATGTCTTCTTCCAGATCGGGGTTGGCTTCCTTCTCCGCAGCCTTGCACAGCTTACCGACCTCAGATTTTGCCTTGTCCGACAGGGCGCATTTCTTTGTGATGAGCTCCATGACTTCATCCTGCAATTCAAGGGTTTTGCTGATTTCCTCCGGCAATTCCTCGCCCATGAAAATGTGAATTGCCAAACCCTGTTCGGCCAGCGCCTTGACCAGGCAGCGCTTCAGGCTCTTGTTTGCGTCTACGCTGGTAATCTGGTCTGCCGGAATGCTCTTATTCTTGAAATCCATGATTGCCAGGGTTTCAATGACCTCTTCGCCCTGGATAGTTACGCCAACTTCAACCCAGCCCGTGCGTCCATCGTCGTGCCAGAAGCGCGTATTGCCGAACTCGTCCATAACCTGATTGTAGATCGTAAACGTCGCGTCGGGATAAACCTTTTTGACCTCCGACCACGCCGCCGCCCACGGCAGGTAGCTCAGTCCATTCTTTTCCTTGATCTTATCTGTTACATTCAGCGCGCTCAAAACGCTGAATACGCTCTTTTCCTGATTCGTTTCTGTCATGCGTTACCCTCCGATTAAACTTCCCTTGCTGGTACTCTTTGATTTCGTTGTAGTCTGATTCCCGCGCCCACTCAATCACGTTTTGGTTGATGTATTTCTTGCCGTCCGGCTTAACCCTTTCGACGGTGCTTGGCATAAAAAACTCAATATCGCTTGAACGATAAACAACTTGCGTCCCATCGTGATACTTAATCGTCAAATACTGGTCGTCCATCTTGCCTCTCCCCTATCAGTGCGCAGCAACGTCCGCCTCATGCAGAAGGATGATGTCGCGGTAAAGCTCATCGCCAATCATGCGTCTATCTCGCTCCAAAGCCTTTTCTGACTGCTTCCATCCCATGAATGGGTGCATGTGGAAATAGATCATGTTGATAATATCAACCTTTTCCTCGATGGAATAGTCAAGCGGCGCGAGGTAGAACACGGCCATATACGCGCCTACGCATTGATGCTGGTAATAGTGGCAATCGCCATCCTCTTCACCCTTCGCATTGACATAGCTCTTCGTCACCAGCTTGCCGATGTCGTGCATAAACGCGGCGGCAAAAACCGTTTTATGAGTCGGCGCTTTCTCCATGACATATTTCTGCGCGGCGAGACAATGTTGCCCAAGTGTCAGGCTGTGATGCCTGTTGCCCTGATTGAAATCCTTCATTTTCTCATACAAGGACGACAGCTCATATTCCGGCGCGCTGTAATAATCATAGCTGGAGAAATAAAAGTAAATCTGATTGAAGCCCTCATGGTAATGCGGCGGTTGCCAGTTCTTATACATCCGTTCAATCGCCCGTTCTGGAACCTTCCGTTCCCGTTCGCTGTTTCTGGCGAGGCAATCTTCAAAGGTTGTCATTACACAGATACAAACTTTCTCACATACGATACCGGCAATCTCATTGAGAAACGCCATGCGCTGTTTCTTGTTGATATTTGTCGCGTCGTAAATGATGTGCTTGCCATCCAACAGATCGCGCTTGATGCGCCGATGTAGCTCCGCGAAAAGCTGATTCAAAAAAGGCCAGTTCTTTTCCATATTCAAAAACCTCTTTAATCATAGCGAATGTAGACAGTTGGCGATGAACACTCGGTTGTTGTAAATGATAAGAGCGCCACAACCTCTACGATATTTGAGCCACAACCTTCAATACCATCTTCCTCATAGCAAACTTCTACATCTGCATCTTTGTTTAATTTACCTAAAATATCAATCAGCTCGCTCACCTTCATCGGTTGCATCCTCACTTTCTTCAATAACTGGCTTTCTCAGCGGGATATATGTTGCGCTGTGCTCTGCGCCTGGGAGCCATACGCACCACATCACATCCATCAGCGGCGATCCCTTGCCGCGCGACTTGAATAGGAAATCTGGTCTCCATGTCAGTGGGAGAATGTACGCGGGCGGATGCTCATAATACAAACCAAACCGCTTTTTCGCGTGCCAGAATTGAGATTTAAGCAAGAGCGCGAAGGGCACATTGTGCTCCAAGCTGCGCCTGATGAACTCTTCGGCCAGGGAGAACGGCGGATTTGTAATAATCCAATTCACGCCATCCGGCTTTTCTGTTGCGAGGTAATCTTCGCCGGTCAGGATGTCAGTCGCCGTGACCAAGAATCCGTTGTTTTGCAAAACGCTGACCACGTGGCCGTCACCACAGGCCGGTTCCCAAATGTGATCGCCATCGTGGAGTATATCGCCGATTTTCAGCGCATCGATCAAGGCTTGCGTCGCTTCGGGCGGCGTGGGATAATAGTCTGATTCAACGCGCTTATAAGCGGTATTGCCTCCGGCGATCCTGCTTCCAAGCAAATTATCTGAGATCGTACATCACTCCCTCCTTTGTGAACCCCTTATTCAGCGAAGATGCGTTGATGTCCATGACAAATTCCTCAATGCGCTTCATATCTGGATGGGGCGGCAAGTCGGTATGCTTCTTCGCGTAATCGAGTTCTACCTCCAAGTCCTCAATGCGGTCGAAGAACTCCTGCTGATAGGTTCCATCCTCATTTTGGTATAGGCCATTTCGGATGTTCAACAGCATTTCGCGCTCTGCGTCGCTCCGGTAGGTCTTGATTTCCTCGTTCTCCAGAATGTCAATGCACATGAGGTAGAGCCGGACAAGGTGCATCGCGTGCTTATTCAGATGGGCATCGTCTTTCTTGTGGTTTCTGTGGCCTGTCTTTTCGTAGTCGCGGATGACGGCAGACAAAGTATTAATCATGGTCTGGAAGTCCCGCGCTGGATATTTGTTGATGTTCACATCACAAAACAGCTCATAATCCAAATCATCACGGCTGCACTTATCTACATACAACTTCATGCCACCCTCATCAAGTGGGACATGTTTGACCTCAAAGGCCGCGACTGCGTTTTTTGCGGAATGCAGGATGTGTTGTTCGGCCTTGCCCTGCGGCAGTTTGTCCCGCGCCAGCGCGTTTTCCAAACGCTTTAGCTGCTGTGTGGCATAGCCGCCAAATGAATAGGCCGCACGCTGCGACAGGAACATCTTTCGGTTCGCAATCAGCGCCTTGCCAGCCTCATTCATCATAAGATAGTGATCTGGCTTGCAGCCAAGCAGTTCAATGGTGTTTGGGTTGCAGTTCAAAAGCAAATTGACCAGCTTATTAAAACCGTAGATCGTCGTGTCTGTCGCGTTATTGATGAACTGCTCGAAATTTGACAGGCCGATGAGGTCACTTCGACTGTTGAAGGCGCAGCCGCGAATATCTAGGTCGGAAGTCTCCACGTTTGTTCCGTAGGCATGACTTCCGGCCACGGTCAGAAACATGATGTTGTCACCCAGGCGTGGCTCATTGCGCAGGAAGTCATAGTCTGGACTCTGGATTGTCGCCCGAATTTGCTCAATGGTCATTTCTTCATATCCTCCAAGGCTTGCAGGTCGTCCAGCATGGTTACATCAAGGTATCGGCGCAGAATTGGCAACGCGCCATCGAGATACAACTTGTAATACTCGCCAGCAAAACAACCACCGATTGCGCCCAGCGTGTCAGTGTCGCCCAACATGCTGATTGTCTTTCGCAGGCAATCTTCAAAGCTCTCGCTTTCATAGAAGCAACGAATTGCGACGGGCACACAATCTTGACAGGTCGCGTTCCAGCGATATTTTTCACGGATGACATCAAGCGGCTGAGAACAGGAGTATTGATAATCCTCTGGCGGATATTGTTTCGTACCGTATTCGAGGATTTCGTTTTTGCTGGCTCCATTTCGCGCCATCCAGCCGCAAACGGCGGTAACAACCGCGCCTTTGATACCTTCCGGGTGATTATGTGTAACAACTGCGGACTGCGCGGCCAGCTTAATAACATCTTCTTTACTGTCTGCGAAGTCAATGACCGGCGAAACGCGCATGGCAGAACCATTGCCAAAGCTGTTATATGGCGCTAGGTCATCGCTGTTCAGCCACTCCTTAAACATGTTGCCATAGCCACGATCATAGTAAGCCCTCCCGTAGGAGTAGTAGGCGTCCTGAAACGACGTTTTGTCCTTTAGCGCGTGAAGTGTTGCCATCGTGAGAACGGTGTCGTCTGTGAAATGGTCCCTTGCTGTGAAAAGCTCTACGTGCTCATAGTCAACCGGCTTGTGGTTGAACTCAAAAGGCTGACCGGCAATGTCACCGAGGATTGCACCAATGACGCTCATCTGGCATTACCTCACATCTCACTCAGCATATCCGCGCTGACTTCATCGGGGTTTGTGTTGTCCAGAATGACATGAGACAGAACCTTGAAGCTGAAGTTCTTGTGCTTATATGCTTCAAATACTTCCCTATCTGCCAGCCTTACGACAACACCCTCTCTGACATGCGTCTTGCCAATGGGATCGGGGCCATCGTAATACTTTTCAACGCGCTCCATGAGGTCTTCCCATGTTGTATAGATGAACTTTTCAAACTCTGGTACATGTTTGACGCCCATCTTCTCGCACAGAAGTTTTGTCTCTTCCCACGGAATCTCTACGCAAAAACCATCGTCATTCGTCATGGTCATACGGTACACATAGCAATCGCATTCTCCAGGCGCACAGCCATAATTGAAAACCGTTTCATCGCCGTACTGTTTTGAGAACTCCTTATCCTTAATCAGGCTGTTTTTACAACGCCCCATGATTGGCGTGCTTTCATTGACCCAACCGACGATCTCGTAAAAAACCTCTACCCCTTTAGGCAGACGCTCCGCGAAGAAATCATGCCACTTTTTGCGGAAATCATTGTCGCGATAATAGCCGCTAGGCTCGAAATTGCGAAGCGTTGTTCGCCGCGTACCGCTGACCATGCGATAAGTGCACGTTTCGCCGGGATTGATATGGAATACTCGCTGGAAGATATTCTGCTTCTTCTTTGCAACAGAGATCGCATTGGCCGTGCGCGCGCTGGTGCCGTGCATCTTCAGCGTGATGTAGCAGGTATCGCCCGGCTTGAACGCCTTTTCATTGTAGGCGAGCTGCTCTGTGTCGATATGTTCAACGAAAAATGGGAACTTTTCTTTTGATTCTGGTTTTGCAGACTTCGCCTTGTTGTGAGGCCCGTGCTGGATCGGCGTTGAACTGCGCGGAATGTACTTCCGGCAAATCTCATGGCCGTCAATCTCCGTGATCTGCGTGCCGTCCGCCAGTTTTTCAATATCGGTATATTTTGCTAGGACTTCAATGGGAAGCACCAGGCCGTCAGACTTTTCGCCGCGCAGTTTGATCGCGGTGATATTACGCTTGTTTGGGTCAAGATAGCCGCCGACGTTGTTGCCGTTCTCGTCGAGCTTCCTGACGAGGTTGTTATCGGCGCAAAACTCTTCGCTCAGTTGGCCGTCAACCGGGAAATAGACGATTCTCTGGCCTTCATGATAGCTCAGGTCAACGATGGTGTCGTTTCCGAAGATTGTCGCCACCTGAAGCCGGTCGGCGTTTCCGTGCTTTCTGATTTGCCTTATCGTTGTTACATATCCGCAGTACATTTACTTCCTTCTTTCTAATACCTGTTTGAAATGAATTTAGACGAAAAGCAAAAGGTTTCTTCTTTGTCTCCATCCAACAAGCGTGGCAGCGATAAAATTCCTTACACTTGCCACCCTCAAAACTCAATACGTGGACTACCGGTTTCCCGCATCTTTGACAATACATTGTTCGGCGCTCCTTTCATCATGGGAATATTATAGCACCTTTTAATTTAATTGTCAATAGGTTTTAGTATTCTTTTTTAAGGATTTTCTGCTCGTCGATGAACTCAATGCCGCATTGCGGACAGTATGCCGCGTTGATTAGATCAAACTGGCCTTCAGGCTCACCGGCCTTCGTCGCATACAGATGACAACCACACTCGCCGCAACGGATTGTGACATTATCGCCGAACCTGGCAAACACCTTAAAGCCCTTATGCTCAATCAATCCTTTTTCGGCCAAATGCGAATACAGTCTTTTAATTTCGCCGGTACTTGTTACCCATCGGTTGAATTTCCCGCAACTCGCACAATAGATTGCCGTGCGATTTCTAACGACGCGCAGTTCTAAATGCTCACTGCCGCACAGCCTACACTTTTCATCTAGCACGGCTTATCACTTGGTATAGCAGGAATTGATCTGCTTCTGGTAGACATCTTCGTACAACTCGCCTTTGTCACCGTTGAAGGTGTATTCGGCGTAGATACCATCGCCGCTGCCGCTGACATTGGTTGAAACAAGGCATTTGTAATTCTGCAGGGTCTTACAGCTCCATACTATGAAGGTGTCTGCAAAGCCGATTCGCGTATAAGGCATTCTTTCTTTGTACCAAGCAACCAGCTTTTCGCGGCAAAGTGTCTGAAAATGATCCATTCCATTAATTGTCATTGTACATCATCCTTTTCATTCTCGTATTTTATAGGCAGTATAACAGTTGTTCTTTCAGTCATCCACGGTTTGTCTGGCGGCGCAAAGTCTTTATCGTACTCGTTCAGCACAACAAAATTGCCCACGGTGTACTTTACATGAGATTTGTGAGGCCCCTTCCTCGAATCGTATGTTTGTGCTCGTATAACATTCTTGATACAATCCGATATGGCGTTTAAGACAAATAAAAGCGTGCCGTCATGAATTAAAGAACTACAAGTAAAATAATCAAAATCGGCGTCCTCGTCAAACTCAATATCCATATGTATGGCTTTAGGTTCATCACAATCGCCATCTTGAATCATGACGCTATAGCTCCGTACACCGCCAAGATAAGGCTCAAAAAAGTATTCGGAATCAAGCTCTTTGGCTTTGCTCCAATCCCGGTCTGAGAGATTAGACCGATTCGGATCAGACGCCGTAGTTTGGCAGAAGGTAAGCGATTTGCTCATACGGCTATTTCCTCTTCGCAAATTTCAGGCAGGTTTGCACGAACCAATGCGGCAGGAATAGGCGGACAAACAGCATTGCCACAACGCGCCACCTGCTCAGATTTCGGATATGGTTTGCCGTCCGCGTCCACGTCGATAATGTAGTCATCCGGGAAGCCCTGCGCGTCAAACAGTTCTCGCGGCGTCAGCATCCGCAAACCAATATCGACGATCTGGTAATCCTGACCATGAACTGTAACCAATCCCATTCGATCTTTTGCCGTAATTGTTGGCGCTGGGCTTTCACAGGAGACAGCATTGTCGCCACTTCCATAATACTTCACCAAGAACGCGCACACTTCCCCAAAGTGATTGGTCTGCGCCGTCATGGTATTAAGCGGCTGTGTTACTTCCTGCCCGATTGAATTGTTATTAAACTGCGTTACCGCAACCGCGCACACGGCATTATGATCGACAGCCGTGATGGTTGGCAACGGCTTATCTGTCCCGCTCGCTATGTCATTGCCATTGTAATACTTGCTAATAAACGTAGATACAAGGCCGTAACGATTGGAAGAGTCAACCGTCATGAGCGGCTGGTCAATATACTGACCGCGCACATCATCTGTGTGCTCACTGTGATACTGTATCATGTTTTCGGCCTGAGCTTCGGTATCGCTTGTCTTTACGATGAAGGGATTCGGATTATCTATGACAAATTTCTGAATGCCTCGCGCAATTCGTTTGAGCGTCGCGTCGGCAAGAGGACGCACGGCGCGAATGCCATACTTCGCCATGATCTCTTCACTGCTGGCAAAAATCGAAGGACACGGGATTGAGAAATCGAGCACGTCCGCCACCGGCACCCAAGGCTTTTTCAACCCTGCCTGAACTTCGAGGCTGTCAGGCGCGGCGTGCGTCGGCTCAGGCCAGACGATGGGCTTCCCATCACTTCTGGCAATCAGGAAAAAGCGCTTGCGGATTGTCGGCGCTCCATAATCGCAAGCCTTCAGCTCACGATATGACACTTTATAATGCAGACCGTTCAACAGGCGCTTGGCGTCATATCCATCGCGCGAGATATTCAAAAACTCGCAAGCCTCATGGAACGCTGGCGCTGTTGCCTCAATGCCATCTGTCAACATTTTAACGAAACCCTTGAATGTTTCGCCGACGTGCGCCGGATCAGGAATAAACTTACCCGGCTCAGTTTCGATCAGAGGCCCCCATGTTTGAATTTCCTCGACGTTCTCCATCATCATGACGCGCGGACGAACGAGCATTGCCCAGCGGAGGATAACCCACGAGAGGCCGCGAATGTGCTTGCTGACCGGCTTGCCACCCTTCGCTTTGGAGAAGTGCTTGCAATCTGGCGAGAACCAAGCGAGCGCAACCGGCTTTCCGCCGCAGACCTCAACAGGATCTACATCCCAAACATCTTCCGCGTAATGCTTCGTTGTTGGGTGATTTGCCATGTGCATGGCTATCGCCGCAGGGTCATGGTTGATCGCCACATCAACACTGCGGCCAATCGCCATTTCAATGCCCGTTGACGCTCCACCGCCTCCGGCGAAGTTATCAACGACGATTTCCCGGAAATTCGACATTCTAAAACCCCCTATTTTAGAGACTCTTTTTTCTGATAAAAAGACAGTTTATTCATTCCTCGAATTAATATTTTAGTAGTTAAATTTCTTCAGATATTCTTCAATTAACTGAAGTGATTTCACGCTTATCTTTGCGTCACCGCGAAGCCACTCGTAAATCAGTGTCCTACTGCGGCCTATACATCGACAGGCATGAGCCATTTGGACTCCAGAGTCGGCGAGGAATCTTGTCAATCGGTCTTTTAATTCGTTTTCAGTCATGCGTTATTACATCCCTTCTTATCATCTGGATACAAAAACCATTCATTTGAACTCCGATCATACCAATAATTCCCCGCTTTATTTGGTATCATTAGTTGCAAATTGCAATAGAGGTATGCTCTAGCGTCATCAGAAAGGTCACTCACGATACTAATGCGATTACACGAATTAATTGCTAATTTCAAATCATCATCAACTATCTCATCAGTATTATTAAAAGAGATTCTATTATTAAAAACATCAAAACCAAATACACTATTTATGATCTCATCTCTGGATGATTTCACCCACGCATCATGTTGCTGACATTCTTCAAAATCAAGGAACAATCTATTATCTCGCGCGCTATATCTATCTAGTCGTTTATACCTTCTCTCGCCCTCTCTATCTTCTTTAAGTCTTTCAAATATACTACGAGCTTCTGTTTCATTTGCCCCACAACAAAGGCATGTGTCACCAGCCCAAACACTATATCTATCGTTTTCGGATTTTCCATTAACTACATATAATGTCAAATTTAGTGAATCGACATGCTCCAGTTCCCATATCTCTTTCAGTGGACTAATTGATAGAATCCATTGAATCCTGCTAGTGCTCACATCAATCAATTCAAAACTAGGGCGGTGCATTACAAACACTGGTTTGTATGCTCCATTCTTATTACGAAAGTGGACTGTGTATTCACTCTCAGGGTGGCCTTCGTTGCCCATCTCTATGTACTTTCCATGTAACCGACAATGGCAACAACCGTACATGCTTCTATTTTCATAAAACCATTCTAACTGAATACATTGATGTCTAAATACCCAACCAGCGTAATATTGTGGTTCTTTCTGAATGAGCCTAGAGTAGAAAAGTGGGCTAATCACTATAATCCTCTCGTCGTACAGTTGCCAGAACCTGTCATACCATTGTTTTGTATCTATTGCCATTAGCTCTACCTCAGTTTTGTATGTTTCCCAGCTTTCGGATTTCACACGTTCCATTCGCGTGAACATCCATTTCATAGTGACCACAGTTCAAATGATTGAGCATTTCCTCTGCCGTCCTTCCTACCTTTTCAAACCAATCCGTTTTAATAAACGCATAGTGCAGGATGACAGTGCCGCCGCATAAAGTATTTTCGCAATTCCCGTCCGGCGTCCAACAGTTCTTCAAACAACCCTGCGCAAGGCTTCTATACACATGATCGTCTGGATCGTGATAAAACATTGTGCCAGCTTTCAGCATCCCGAAATCTTTTGTCAACCTGTAATAGTCATAATCCGGGTTGGCAAATGCGCGAATTGAATTCGCCGCAGCCATATAAACATTCACTCCTTTGGCATTTTATCATGCCTTATTTTCTCCAATCGATCTGTAAGTTTTGTTATGATATTTGATAGATCATCTACACACATCTGGTGGATCAGTATGTCGTTTGGAAGTATTAGGACATCGTTGCCTGGAAATACAGATTTGATCTGATTGTGTATTCTCATCAGTTCGCTATAGGAATATGATCCGCCATAACTGGCTACAATAATATCCCATGGATCACACTTCAGTGTTGAAAGATTAATGTTCTTCATAAACACCCCATTAGTAATCGAAATCTACCTGCGCGGCCATTTCCTTCGCATCAGCATCAAGCATCTCAGAATCTGGTGAACGTGCTTCAACATATTCATCTACATCGTCGAAATAATCAATTATATCATCGTAGCACCAACCATCCCATTCACTGGTTTCCTCATTCAAAACTTCGAGATTGCCCGAATTGCAATAGTCGCCGCGAACATTGTTGTTGTAGAGGAAGCAATCATAGAAAGCCAGGACATCCATGATCTTCTTCGCCTCTTCAACGGAATGAACGGGAATATGGAACCGATTTGAACTACCCACCTGCGGACACCAAGATACACGCATTATCTGATTATCCATAATTACTCTTCCCCTCATTATTAAAAGCTAAATGGATTTTCGTTTTCTTGATCTTCAGCGTAGAAATTTGGATCGTCAAACACGTTACCCACAATAACCGTTGTCATCCTTCCCATAATGATAGCCTCCGCAGCAATTTCTCCAAGCTCTATATAGTCCCAAGCCCTTTGTGGACATTTGCGGAAGAACTCCTTGCTTTTCCTGGCTTGCCATTGGAACGCTTCGCCGTTCCAGAACACAGCTACGGTATGTGCGCCAAATTGCAGAATGTCGCCGTCAAAAATGCGATTACCGTCAGCATCATCCAGCCCCGTATACTGGCAAACCGTGAGTGGTTCAACCTTGACGGCAACACACATAGCGGTTTCGTCTGTTGGCGTTGAAGCGGCTATGCTGGTACAAATAAATGGTTCGTCATTCGGTGCCATAAATAATGCGCCGACAACCCATTTTCCACCGGAGCAACTTTTCCCGCGAAAAATCGCTTCTTTTATTGGTTTCACCCCCATTGGAATTTGCGGCAGGATTTGCACCTACGAAGCCTTCACGGCAAATGCCTGTTGGCGCGGGCGCTTGCCATATGGCCGCGCTCCCACGGGGTTTGGCTACTTCCCACTTACGCAAATAAGTTTAAGTCTCAATAGCAGACAGCTTAGTATACAGATTGTACGCCTCGCGCATGTTACCTCCGCAGTAAAGCCAATCGTCGCCCTTCCAGACGTGATAGACCGGCGCTCGTCCAAACATATCTTCATTCACATTCTGGATCGGCTTTTCTTTGGTCACATACAGCGCCAAATCCAGCGCTTCATTGTATTCGAGACGCCATACCTCTTTGGGCGGCTGAAAAGACGCCGCCCATCCATCGCGCATTCTACTCATACATCCCTGCAATCTCTGCTACCGACATATTCCAATTTGATTCGAGTTCTTCAATGTCGTGCTTCAGGCTTAACCATACGCAATGGTCATAATCATATCTGTATCGCCCCCTCTTCGATGGAATGATAATGCCGACCTCTTTATCCAAATAATTGATGGCGGCTTCAGAAAGGTCATATATGATTTCGACAAAAGCGCATTCATTAGACGCAAGTTGAAGATTTGCCTCAAAGCTGTCTTTATTGACAGCCTTCTTCCATTTGGAAATGATGGTCATGCTATCGGTTATGAACTTCACACCATTCTTTAGTTCGTTAATGATGTTGTTGCTCATATTCTCATACGCCTGGCATTCTTCCCGCGTATCAAACATTGTGCCGTCAGACGCGACATACTTTGTGACCTCTAAAATCGTCTTCATCACCCCATCCCCTTACGCTACACCTGCAAGCAAGAGTTGCTTACCAACATCAATCAGATACTCGTCGGAATGCGCCATAACCTGATCGTAAGCCTCGCGGCCCTGGAACTCATCAACGACGCGGCGGCTTTCCTCGTCCATCTCGCTATATCGCACCTTGCCATAGGACGGCGGGAGCCACGCCTTGTTGCGCCCAACATAGATATTGAGCTTATCCACAATTTTCTGATCGTGGAACTTGATGTGGCATGTTCCCTTTTTGAAGAAGGTTACGTCGAAATACTTACACTGGATATTTCGGCTTCGGTCGGCATTCTTCGCGGCTTCAAGCGCATAGAGCATGTTTATATCTGAGGTCTCGCCGTTGTCCAGATAGTTCAGAGCCTTTTCCAGATCGGAAAGAATATGGAAGCAGCCATTTGGCGCGATGGTTGTTTCGACCTCTTTGTAGTTACCGCGACTGTCATGCCGGTATTCCGTCGCAAAACATCCCCAGGTCGGGATGATAACGCGATTGTTGACATAGTGCGCCTTGTTGGTCTTCCAGCCGTTGTAGTAATGGATGTTCTCGTTTTCGATGTCGTGGTGATAGGCGTGTTCATTGGAGAGCTTTTCAAAACATTTCACAATCGCCGCCTCGACACCCACGGTGAGCTGCCCCATGATGCGCTCAAGAACCTGCTGGATATTGAAGCGGGAGAACTCATAGTCGCACATTTCGTCGATCAAACTGCTGTACTGCTGCTGCATGTCAGTTGTCATTTTGTCATGCAGAACAGGCAGGTCAAAGAGCTTCTGCCAGTAATGTGCGCGGACAGACCGCAAGAAAGAGTTGACATGCTTTGCCTCACACTTCTCGACATGGTTCTCCCTTCCGATGCCAAGTGTGATAAACGGATAGACTGCGCCTTCCGTCATCAAATGCGGCGCAACACCATTATAGCAGCGCATGAGAGAGATACCGGCCTCGCACATGATGTCGTGCTCCCTGATAAGCCGCTCAATGTTATCGGACGGAGCGATGTCGTTTGCTTCGCCGTCGCCGTCAAGACTATCGGTTTCCATCGCCTTTTTCAGATTCTCCCAAAGCGTATCGTCTACAAAGCTGACGGGGATGTTAATATTGATGAGCGCCACATCAACCCTGGCCTTGCGCTCCGCCTTGGCAAAAGCATCATCCACAAAACGAATGGACGCGCCAACCTCTTTCAGCTTCTTCGCTAACACGCGGCGGGAATTGGTGCATGGATTGCGAATGGTTTCAGCATTCAGGATACAAGCAATCTGTCCGCCATTCTGCGCCAGCTCAATGGCACGCAACAGGTGAAGATCGCCCTCAGAGAAAGGCGGATTCATCAGGATCAGGTCGTAACGCTTCCTGGTTGTAAAGGACAGGAAATCATCGTGGACGACGCGATAGCCCTTGCCGCGAAGAATGGCCTGAAGGTTTGTGTCCAGCTCAATGCAGTCAATATCAAGTTCTTCACGGTCATTGTAATGGTATTCGCCACCATAACGATACACGCGCTTGCGCTGGCTGACACATTTAAGCAGATCGCCCTTGCCCGCGCTGGGTTCCAGAATTGTCTTGACGGCATTGATGTTGACGCCTTCAAGGAGCTTCCCTGCCAGCTCAGAAGGAGTAGGATAAAACTGATAATCAGAGGACGGCAGATAGGCGACGGGGGTTTTCCTGGCCTTCTCGCCTTTAAGATAGTCGAGGAACTTCAGCGCCTTTTCCGTCATGCCGATTTTCGCCGCGTAAAGGCTCTCATACTCGCCACAACTGCTTGTGCGTCGTCCGAAATCCCGCGATTCCTCACAGTCGTAGACATATGCCACGTAGTCGCCATTCTTCCATTGGCGCTTAGGGTCATATTCGATCTTCCCAACAGGTTCACCGTTCAGCGTACAATTCCATCTGGTAAAAGGCTGCTTGATCTTCGATGATTCTGGGGCGATGGTCAGTTGAATGAAGCCATTCTGGTTGTTTTCTTTCGCAGTGTTGATAAGCATTGACGGCATGATAATTACTCTCCTTTTCTTTCACCTTTTGACAATGTTTTTATTGCTAAATAGAGAAACAGGACGACAAGAAGAGACAAACAGAGCTTTGCGAAAATGCGCAAGTAAATGATTAAATACCATACAATAACCGCCAAGTTTTCAATCATAAAATCGCCGTTCATCTTCGCATTCCCTCCGTTCGTCTCTGCTTTATGTGAGCATTATAACTCGGTCATGCTTTATTGTCAATACTTTTTTGAAATTTTTTATTCGGTTTTTTCGCCGCCAGCCAGATACTGACCGATGATGTCGGTTAAATTTGCGAAGGTGACACCATTCCCACCGCCAAAGGACGGGATCAGCTTGCCATCCCACCGCGCGATAAACTCCTGTTGGATAACGTATTCGTTCAGCCCTGCGGCCTTGGCTTCCAATTCTGCCTTTTCCGCTTCGGCCACAGCCAGACGCGCGTCACGCTCTGCCTCCGCCTTTGTTCGCGTTACATACGCGCTGTTCTCAGCATTAATCTTGTCTGTCTCAGCTTGGGCATTGGCCTTCTGAATGGCAATGGCATTGGCGTTCTCCGCTTCAATGCGCTTGATCTCCGCGTTGCGCTCCGCCTCCTTGATCGCAATGGCATTGGCGTTCTCTGTGGCAATGCGCTTTGTTTCAGCCTCACGCTCCGCATTCTTGACGGAAACCTCATACTGCGTTTGCGCAGCGATGGTTTCGTTCTGTTGCTGCAAGCGGTTGTTTTCAAGCTGGGCATTCAACAGGGCGCGTTCTTCCAAGATCGCGGTGTATTCCGGCGAGAAGTCATATGTTACCATATTGACGCGGACAATGTTGATCCCGTGCGGCTCAGTCGCTCCGGCCAGCTTATCACGGATAATCGCCGGGATTTCACTCTTTGAGGTAACGATTTCCTCCGCATTGAACTGCGCGAAGGTTTCCTTGATGAATTGAAGCGCATTGGAATTGATAAGCGTCTTTGTATAGTCTGTGCCGTAATTACTGTAAACAATATAGGACATTTCGGCATTGAGCTGGTATTGAATCTCAAACTCAAATACCGGCACAAGTTGCTGATCCTTGGTTTCCGCCGTGTCGCTTGTTGTCGCGTTTGCTACACCAGATGCGATGCGCATAGTCTGGATGCGGTTGTCCATAACGACGATGCGCTGCCAAGGCAGTTTGAAGTGCATACCGGGCGACAGCGCCGTGTCCTCCACCCTGCCATAGGTGGTCAGGATTCCTGTTGAACCAGCCGGAACAGATGTCATGATTGAAACGCCTGGCGGCAAAATGCCAAGAAGCAGGAGCACAACGAGAGCGCCCGCGACGATTGCCGCTATTTGTTTGCCTTCCATTATAAAATCCTCCTGATTAATAATATCTTAATAATAAGTGATGACAGGTTTCATCATTCCTCTGTCTCTGCTGCGTTTGCAATATACATAACGGTCAGCATACAGAAAATGAATGCCTGCATAAATCCTGTGAACCAGTCAAAGTAGACGGACAGGACCGCCGGAACACCGACGGAAAGGAACGGGATCTTGGACAGGAAATCGCCAACCGCTCCCGGGATCAGTCCAAACAGTGCCGAGCTGGCTACTGCAAGCGCGCCGTAGATCAGTCCGTTGATAACAATACCGGACAAAATGTTGCCGAAATGACGGCACGCCATACTGATCGGCGTCGCGATCT
>ERZ842401.1823-NODE-1823-length-29369-cov-11.691513_pt1 | contig 29369 bp, 27 predicted proteins | sample MGYA00521270_ERZ842401 | MGnify/ENA primary metagenome ERZ842401 (study PRJEB31892, sample SAMEA3878208) | bioreactor metagenome | biome: Moose rumen | place: Sweden | collected 2011-10 | study: EMG produced TPA metagenomics assembly of the PRJEB12797 data set... | reverse complement strand
TCAACCAAGAGTTCCTTAAAGAAGGAGAACTGAAAGTCCAGGTCTTTGGCCGTGGTTTTGCATGGCTTGACACTGGAACACATGATAGCCTTGCAGAGGCTTCTACTTTCGTAGAAGTGATTGAGAAACGTCAAGGTTTGAAGGTTGCCTGCTTGGAAGGCATTGCCTATCGAAACGGTTGGATAAGCGAAGAGAAGATGAGAGAGCTGGCAAAGCCAATGCTGAAGAATCAGTATGGCCAGTACCTGCTCAAGGTGATTGACGAGATGAAGGAGGAAATTAACTCAGTTACACTCACACAGGACTAAGATTTATGAAGAGAAATATTATCATTACCGGTGGCGCAGGCTTTATAGGAAGCCATGTAGTGCGCCTGTTCGTGAACAAATATCCAGAGTATAAGATTATCAATCTGGATAAGCTCACATACGCAGGAAACCTTGCGAACTTGAAGGACATTGAGGATAAGCCCAATTACAAGTTTGTCAAGATGGACATCTGCGACTTTGAGGAAGTCCTCAAGTTGATGCAAGATGAGCAAGTGGATGGCATTATCCATCTAGCAGCAGAGAGTCACGTTGACAGAAGCATTAAAGATCCATTTACCTTTGCACAGACTAATGTCATTGGAACGCTTAGCTTGCTTCAGGCTGCAAAGTTATATTGGGAGAACCTCCCAGAAAAGTATGAAGGCAAGCGTTTCTACCACATCAGTACGGACGAGGTCTATGGCGCACTCCAGATGACGCATCCAGAGGGCATTAAGCCTCCTTTTACTACTAAGGCTAGCTCTGGTGAGCACCATTTGGCTTACGGAGAGAAGTTCTTCACGGAAGACTTGAAGTATCAGCCTCATAGTCCATATAGTGCGGCAAAAGCTAGCAGCGACCACTTTGTGCGGGCATTCCATGATACCTACGGACTACCTACCATCGTGACCAACTGCTCGAACAACTACGGTCCTTATCAGTTCCCAGAGAAGTTGATACCGCTGTTCATCAACAACATCCGCCACCGCAAACCACTGCCAGTCTATGGCAAGGGCGAGAACGTGCGCGACTGGCTCTATGTGGAAGACCATGCACGGGCTATTGATACCATCTTCCATCATGGAAAGATTGCTGAGACCTATAACATTGGTGGTTTCAACGAGTGGAAAAATATTGACATTATCAAGGTGCTTATCAATACTGTTGACCGACTGCTTGGCAGGCCAGAAGGTGCGGACATGGACCTCATCACCTATGTCACCGACCGTGCCGGACACGATCTGCGCTATGCCATTGACTCCAGCAAGCTTCAGCGGGAACTTGGTTGGGAACCCAGTCTCCAGTTTGAGGAAGGGATAGAAAAGACGGTCCACTGGTATTTGGATAACCAGGAGTGGATGGATAATGTGACTTCTGGCGATTATATGAAGTATTATTCAGAGATGTATTCAAATCGATAATTATTAGCAAGATGATGAATACGGATAATACCATATCAGAATGCAAGCTGATAGACATCTCCACGTTCATCGATGAGCGGGGAGCTATCAGTGTAATGGACAAAGAACTGCCGTTTAAGATGAAGCGGGTGTTCTGGCTGCATTATATTGCGGAAAGGAAGGATAGGGGAGCGCATGCGCTCTTGGATAGCGAGGTGATTATGGCGGCTATTCATGGCTCTTTTGTTGTGGACATGGATGACACGGTAACCAAAACTAGTGTTGCTCTTGATAAGCCTTCGAAGGGACTTGTCATTCGTCCAGGCATCTGGTTCAGGACGCATGGTTACAAGGATGATGGCGTGTCGCTGATACTCGCCTCTGAGGAGTATGCAAGGGACAAGTACACTTATGATTACGAAGAATACAAGAAATTGAGACGACAATGATACATTCTTTATTGACAACAGACAACCCCATCAACAGCACCGAGTCTTTGAGCGAGTGGATACAGCAACGCAACCGCGAGGTGCAGGTGGACGTGCAGCTTATCCCGTTCAGTGAGATGCAAGGATGGTACGTGGACGAGGAGGGAAGCCTGCGGCATAACTCCGGCAAGTTCTTCAGCATCCAGGGCATCCATGTGGAGACAGACTATGGCACAAACCACAGTTGGGACCAGCCTATCATCAACCAGCCGGAGATAGGTTACTTAGGCATCCTGACCAAGGAAATCAACGGAGTGCTTTACTTCCTGATGCAGGCCAAGATTGAGCCGGGAAACGTGAATTGCGTGCAGATTAGTCCGACGCTTCAGGCCACCAAGAGCAACTACTCGCAGGTACACAAGGGCAAGAAACCGGCCTATCTGGACTACTTTGTGAATGTGAGGCCCGACCACGTGCTGCTTGACCAGTTGCAGAGCGAACAGGGCGCACGGTTCCTTCGCAAGCGTAACCGCAACATCATCATCAAGGTGGATGAGGAGGTGGAGGCGCTGCCCGATTTCCGCTGGATGACGCTGGGGCAGATCAAGGCGTTTATGCACACCGACAACATGGTGAACATGGATACCCGTACCGTGTTGTCCGGCATAGAGTATATTGACTATATCACGCCCCTCACCGACCTCAGCAACCTCTCTGAGTTCGGACGCGATATGCTGAAGTCTGCAAGGATGAAAGAGGGTATCCATACCATGTCGCAGATACTCTCCTGGCTCTCCGGCCTGAAATCCCGTTACGACCTGTTTGTCAGCAATAAGCCGATTGACAAGCTCGAAGGCTGGCACCGTTCAGAGGACGAGATAGCCAACAATGACAGCAAGTATTTCCGCATCATCGGAGTGAAGGTGAGCATCAGCAACCGCGAAGTGACCAGCTGGTGCCAGCCGCTGGTGCAGCCCCTGCAGCAGGGCCTCTGTGCCTTCATTGTCCGCAAGATTGGAGGCATCTATCATTTCTTGGTGCAAGCCAAGCTGGAGTGCGGCAATTACGATGTGATGGAACTGGCGCCTACCGTTCAGTGCCTCACGGGTAACGTGTTTGCGTCAACACAGAAACCGCCCTTTGCAGACTATGTGCTGAACGCCAAGAAGGAGCAGATTCTTTACGATGTGCTTCAGAGCGAGGAAGGCGGCCGTTTCTTCCGTGAGCAGAACCGCAACATGATAGTGGAAGCGGGCAAGGACCTGCCGCAGGAGCTGCCAGAGCATTACACATGGATGACGCTCCATCAGATTAACCATTTCCTGAAGTTCAACAATTACCTGAACATACAGGCCCGTAGTATTCTTTCCGCACTAAAGTACAATTGATATGATAAGAATAGGAATTATTTGTCCGTCAGAGATAGCCTTCCGTCGTTTTCTTCCCGCTTTGAAGCAAGTGAAGGATTTTACTTTCGCTTGCATCGGTGTGGCCAGTGCGGAGGAGTGGTACGGGAAAGGCGTGAACTATGATACGGAGGCAGAGAAGGATCGCCTTGAGCGCGAAACAGCCAAGGCTCAGACCTTTGTGGATGCGTGGGGTGGAGGTAAAATCATAGAAGGATACGAGAACCTCATTTCCTCTGACGAGATAGATGCCGTCTATCTCCCGTTGCCCCCAGCCCTGCATTACAAGTGGGCGAAGATGGCATTGGAGCACGGCAAGCATGTTTTCGTGGAGAAACCTTCCACCACAGAAGCGGCAGACACCAACCATCTGATTGACATTGCAAAAGCCAAGCGTCTCGCCCTGCATGAGAACTACATGTTTGTCTATCATGACCAGTTGAATGCGTTGAATGAGGTCGTTGCAGGTGGTGAGATAGGTGAGGTGAGACTGTACCGCATTTCCTTCGGTTTCCCCCGTCGTGCTCAGAATGACTTCCGCTACAACAAAGCCCTTGGAGGCGGTGCCCTGATAGATGCGGGCGGCTATACCATCAAGTATGCCTCCTATCTGCTTGGCGAGACCGCAAAACTTACCACTGCCCATTTGAATTATTTGGATGAGTTTGAAGTGGATATGTACGGCTCTGCCACAATGGTCAATGACAAAGGCGTGACGGCACAACTGGCCTTTGGCATGGACAACGACTACAAGTGTGAGATAGAGATCTGGGGTAGCAAGGGAACCATCACCTCCAATCGCATCCTGACAGCTCCGGCAGGCTTCGAGCCGGAATATACCATCAAAAAGAACCAGGATTATGAGACCCGCAAGCTGCCTGCCGATGACGCATTCCGAAAGAGCATAGAACTCTTTGGCCAGTGTATTGCAGATGCTGCCATCCGTGAAAAGGAGTATAGGCTGGTGGGAACGGAGTCGCGCCTGCTGAGCGAGTTTAAGCGTATGGCAGAATAAGATTTAGAAACAAACAAGAGATTTATAATATGAGAAACCCTATTTATGTAACCATGCCGACGTTGGCACCCCTGGAGGAAGTCAACGAACTGATGAAAGGCATTTGGGAAAGCGGCATCATGACCCACAACGGCCCGCTGGTGCAACGCTTTGAGAAAGAAGTTTGCGAGTATCTGAAAGTGCCGCAGATGGTCAGTTGCTGCAACGGCACCCTGGCCCTCCAGATGGCCATCAAGGCCCTTGGCAGGCAAGGCGAGATTATCACGACACCCTTCACTTTCATTGCTACCGTGAGTTCCATCATGTGGGAACACTGTACGCCTGTGTTTGTGGACATTGACCCTGAGACGCTGGATATTGACGCTTCCAAGATTGAAGAGAAGATTACCTGCCACACCGTAGCCATCATGCCGGTGCATGTGTTTGGCAACAATTGCGACTTTGAGGCTATCGAGGTCGTGGCCAAGGCTCACGACATCCCTGTCATCTACGATGCCTGCCATTCTGTAGGCTCCACCTACAAGGGTGAGAGTGTGTTCAAGCAGGGAACCATTTCCGTGACCAGTTTCCATGCCACCAAGATGCTGAACACCGCTGAGGGCGGTGGTGTGTTTACGCTGGACAAGGAGATAGACGAAAAGCTCCGTCGCATCCGTTTCTTTGGTTTCGAGAATCATGCCGACATTGTGGAGGATGGTTTCAATGGCAAGATGACCGAGGCACATGCTGCGATAGGTATCGCCAACCTGCGGTATTTAGACAAGGCGTTGGCAGACCGCAAAGAGAAGTATGCACGCTATGTGGAGATATTGAGTCAGAACCCTGAAATCAAGTTCCAGAAGATTACCTCCGGCTGCAACTACAGCTATTTCCCTGCCATCTTCAAGGATGAGGAAACGGCATTGAAGGTTGTTGCCGCGCTGAATGCGGAGAATATCTTCCCGAGAAGGTATTTCTATCCGAGTGTGAATACGTTCACCAAACTGGTCCCGTATGTGCCTATGCCTAAGAGTGAGGATATTGCCAGCCGTATCCTTTGCTTGCCGCTGCATGTCAGGATGACGATGGGGGATATTGAAGAGATTGCAGAAATAACATTAAAGAATGCCTAAGATGAGAGAAATATATGCTTTAGGTGTTGGGCACTCCACACCTTTATTCATAGAGATCGCTGAAGCTGCAGGCTGGGGCATTGCCGGTTTGTATCATTATAATGATGAGCGTACTGGCGAAATGGAACATGGGTATAAAATCCTAGGTTCCTTTGATGATTTGTATAAGCAAGACATCAAAGGGAAGAACTTCCTTTTGACAATGGGAGATATGCAAATACGTAAAGAAATTGCTGATAGACTGGTTCGTCTGGGGGGGGGTAATTCCTACTATAGTACATCCCAATTCCAGCATATCACGTTTTGCGAGAATTGATAATCAAGGAGTAATAATTGGTAATGGAGTAGAACTGCAAAACGATGTTGTCATAAACGAAGGAACTGTTATCAGGTCAGGTGCGCTTGTATGTCATAATACAACAATAGGTTCAAATGTCTTTATTGGGCCAAAGGCACTTGTCGGTGCATTCTTAACCATTGGAGCCTCTGCTTTTATAGGACAAGGATCAATTCTGGTCTCAGGAAAAGCCACGCATATTGGCACAAATTCTCTTATAGGAGCAGGCTCGCTAGTAACAAAACCCATAGAAGATAACGTCGTTGCAGTAGGAAATCCAGCAAGAGTAATAAAACGAAGATGACATAAGTGTCGTTTGGATTCTTATGTCATCAGAAGAATTCCAAACGACATGAAGAAATTAATGATATTAGGCGGCGACCACTTCACAATTCCTGTGGTTGAGGCAGCTAAAAAGCAGGGGTATTACGTAATTACCTGCGATTATTTGCCAGACAATGTTGCTCACAAGGTGTCTGACGAGTATGTAAATTTCAGCACCACAGACAAAGAGGGAATCTTAGCGTGGGCAAGAGAGAATAGAATTGACGGAATTGTGACCTTTACAGACTCAGGTGTAGTAACGACAGCATACGTGCAGCATCATTTGGGCCTGCCGCAAATTGGGCCATTGGAATCAGTTGAGATACTGCAAAACAAAGCCCGTTTCCGTCAGTTCTTGACAGTAAATGGATTTAATGTTCCAAAGGCAAAAGGGTATTCAGTGAAAGAAGATGCATTAAAGGATACATCTTTCTTCTCGTTGCCGGTCATCGTTAAACCCGTGGATGCCGCCGGAAGTAAAGGCGTAACAAAGGTTGAGAATTGGAATGATTTGGAAAAAGCTGTTGATTGGGCAATTAAGTATTCTTTCTCTGGGGATTTCATTATAGAGTCTTTTATTGAGAAAGAAGGTTGTTCGTCCGACAGCGACTGTTTCTCGGTGGATGGCAAGATGCGTGTTGTTACTTTCTCCGCTCAGAACTTTGATGAAAAGGCAGCGGGTGAGTACACACCCGCTGCCTTTTCATGGCCTTCGTCCATGAATAGGCAACAAGAAGAATACCTTACCAATGAACTGCAAAGGCTGATTTCTCTCTTGGGAATGAAGTCCACAGTATATAATATTGAGACCCGAATTGGAACCGACGGGAAGCCGTATATAATGGAGGTGTCACCTCGCGGTGGCGGTAACCGCTTATCCGAAATGGTACGTTTCTCTACGGGGGCAGATATGATTACTGCTGCAGTACGTTCAGCTGTTGGAGACCCGATAGGAGATTTGGAACAGAAACCTCTGAATGGTCATTGGGCTGAAATTATACTTCATGCTGACAAGGGTGGAATCTTGGAGGGCGTAGAAATTGCAGACGAAAAGAGACAGTGTGTTCACGAAACTGATCTGTGGTTCAAGGTCGGTGAGGAAGTAAAAGCATTCCAATCTGCTCGTGATGCCATAGGTACGTTAGTAATGAAGTTCCAGACAGCTGAAGACTTAGAAAAAGCTATTACAAACCAGCGAAGTTGGCTAAAAATCGTAGTGAAATAATGGAGGCGATAGGCGGTTATTTCTCATTAGAACTACCTCAACGCGAGGAGTATCACCAGAATGCTATCCGACTGAATAGCGGACGCAATTGCTTGGAGTATATCCTTCGGGTGCGAGGGTATAGCAAGGTGTATATCCCTTATTATACCTGCGATGTGGTCTTAGAATCATTCAAAAAATTGGGTATCCCGTATGAGTTCTATCATATTGATATTCATTTAGAGATTAGAGACCGTTTTACGTTGAAGGCTGATGAGGCTCTTCTCTATACCAACTACTATGGGTTGAAACAACTCTATGTGGAGCAGTTGGCTGAAAAGGTTGGTTCGAGGTTGATAGTGGATAACACGCAGGCCTTCTATGCCAAGCCGCTACCGGGCATTGACACCTTCTATACCTGCCGTAAGTTTTTTGGTGTTCCTGATGGAGCTTACCTATGCTGCAATAAGATACTTGATGAAAATATAGAGCAAGATTACTCATACGATAGGGTGGCGCATCTGGTGAAGCGCATAGACCTCTCAGCAGAACAAGGCTTTGCGGATTTCAGACGAGTGGATGATGGCTTGGATAACCAGCCTATACGAAGGATGTCAAAGCTGACGCATCGCATGATGCAAGGAATAGACTACGAAGCGGCAGCACAGCGTCGCAGAGAGAACTATTTGACTCTTCACGAGGCTCTTGGGCAAGAAAATAATATTGAATTGCCATTGGAAGATGATGCAGTCCCTATGGTATATCCCTATTTGGTGCCGGTGAAGGGTTTACGGGAGAAACTGATAGAGAACAAAGTTTTTGTTGCCCGCTACTGGCCAAATGTGCTGGAGTGGACTTCTAAGAATGATATAGAATACCTCCTTGCATACCAGATGCAACCGCTGCCAATAGACCAGCGGTATGGGGAGGAAGATATGAAACGAATAACTAAAATAATACGTTGCATATGAAAATTATTTTTATCGGAGGTCGTGGTACTGCGATAGTCATTGCAGACCAGATGTATGATGCCCATCAAAGATTTGGGATGGACATAGAAGTTCTTGGCTTAGCCCTTGATGACCATTCAGGAGGAGACGAAGTCTCAGGATATCCAATTCTTTGTGATATCAAGGATGTATATGAAAAATATAAAAAGTTCGAAGATGTGAAGTTTGTTTATCAGTTATACCGTCCAGACGTTCTACGTGAGCGTACGAAACTACTGTATGACTTAAATATACCGAAAGAAAAGTGGTATAATTTCATTCATCCTTCAGTGATGGTGGCAAAATCAGCCAAAATAGGTTATGGTAATGTATTCCTGGCGAATGCTGTTATCAACTGCAATGCTGTTATTGGTAATTTCAATACAGTTAATTCTGGCACATTATTAGGTCATGATATTGTTATTGGAAATAACAACTATTTTGCAGGGCAGGTATGTGTAGGCAGTGGTTTGACTATTGGGAATATGAACTTCATTGGTTTGAACACATCAATTCGGAATGGAATCAAGATTGGCGATGGCAATGTCGTCGGAATGGCTTCCAATATTACAAAAAATGTTTCTGACGATAACGTTCTTTACGGTAATCCAGCTATGATTAAGCCTAAGTTGAACCATATAATCCGTTAAGCTAATGAGATTGTTTGTCCCTGGAAAAATCGGGAACCTTAAAATAAAGAACCGAGTTATTATGTCACCAATGAATGTTGGCGGTAATAACGAGAGTGATGGATGTTTATCCCAACGAGGCATAGATTACTTTGTCGAACGAGCAAAGGGCGGTGTTGGCATGATAGTCACTGGAGCAACGAGAGTGACACGGAAGTTTGAACGTGACAAAGATACTATCCCGTTGTGGATGCTTTTTGCAGACCACATGGTTCACGGCAAATGGATTAGCGAACTTGCTGAACGATGTCATGACTATGGCACAAAGGCATGTATCCAACTAACGGCTGGGGGGGCAGAATTGCAGGTGCTTACGCACAGACGCATGGCTTAGCAATATCCGCATCAGCCACCCCTTGTCTCTATCCCCCACATCTTCCAACACGAGAATTGACAAAAGATGAGATAGTAATATTTATCCAAGCTTTTGAGCAAGCCGCTCGTCTCATAAAGAATTCTGGAGCAGATGCAATACAGATTCATGGGCACCAAGGTTATCTGATTGACCAGTTTACAACCTCTTTATGGAATCATAGAACAGATGAATACGGCGGCTCTCTTGAAAACATGCTTCGTTTTCCCAAGGAGTTGATTGAAGCTATCAAGAGAGGTGCTGGCGAGGACTTTCCTGTTATTTATCGCTATGGTCTGACTCACTATTTGGAGGGTGGTAGAACAATAGAGGAAGGTGTTGAGATGGCTAAGCTGCTTGAATCGTATGGTGTAGATGCTTTGGATATTGATTCCGGTTGCTATGAGAACAACTATTATCCTCACCCGCCATCAACGATTCCGTGTGGCTCTTTCTCATATCTCGCAGAAAAAGTAAAAAAGGCAGTTAGTATTCCAGTCATCTCCAGCACGAGAATCGGGTATCCTGAAATTGCAGAAAAGATTATCGAAGACGGGCAGGCTGACTTCGTGAGTTTAGGAAGGCCGCTGATTGCAGACCCGTATTGGTGCGTCAAGGCAAGGAAAGGCGAAGATGAAAACATACGACCCTGCATTGCCTGCCATGAGGGATGTCTTAGACGACTGGTGGTTTATAAGAACGTTAGTTGCGCAGTTAATCCTCAGGCTGGGGACGAAAAGTACTTGAAACTGGAAAAGGCCGAAAGCAAGAAGAAAGCCCTTGTCATTGGAGGCGGTGTAGCAGGTATGGTTGCCGCCCTAACTCTATATACAAGAGGACATGAAGTGACCCTATACGAAAAGGATAGTGAACTGGGCGGTAATTTCAAGTTAAAGTACTTGCCTGATTTTAAAGATGACTATCGCCGGTATGTTAATTACCTGACTCATCGTTTGGATAATTCCAACGTTTCAATACAGCTCAACACACTGGCCACGTCTGACCTTATTACGAGAGTAAATCCTGACATTGTGGTTAATGCTTCAGGTGCCTCCTTCAAGCGAATTCCAATTGAAGGTTTGAAAGAAGAGGACATCGTTAATCCATTCACTCTTTATGAGGACAAAGATTTTTCAAATCAGCGTGTGGCTATCATTGGTGGAGGATTGGTAGGTGTAGAAGCAGCAATCAATGTGGCTAGGAAAGGCGGAAAGCCAATAATCATTGAAAAGATGAAAGGGATAGCCAGCACTGCCTACAAGCTGAATAGAGAGCATTTGGAATTACTTCTTAGTGAACAATCCGTTCCTGTTTACTTGAATGCCAATATTACAAAGGTTGAGGGCAATACAATTTATTTCAATGTTAATAGCGAAGATAGAAGTGAACAATTTGATGTGATTACGGAGTGTGTAGGATTGAAATCAAATACAATGAATATTGATTTTGATGGAGATATTCTTACTATAGGCGATGCTGACCATCCTGAAAATGTGATGAATGCAGTATGGCAAGCATATAGACAATGTCGTTTAATTTAAAATATAATGAATCAATCAGTTTTAGGATTATACTTTGAGGAGTTCGAAGTGGGAAGCGAGATAAAGCACTCGTTGTCCAAAACCATCTTCGAGAGTGACAACAATTTCTTTAGTCTGATGACGATGAACCACCATCCGGTTCACACGAACATGGACTATGCCAGTCACAACCAGCATGGAAAGATACTTGTGGTAGGTACGTTGGTATTCTCGCTTGCAGTGGGAATCACCGTTCCTGATGTAAGCGGTAAGGCCATTGCCAATTTGGATTACGAAAGCATCAAGCACCTGAATCCTGTGTTCATTGGTGACACCATCTATGTGCGTACCAAGGTACTTGACAAGTGCGAGTCCAAGAGCAAGAACGACCGTGGAATTATCTATGTAGAATCAATAGCCTATAACCAGAACGGAGTAGATGTGCTTTCGTTCAGACGTCACGTTTTGGTTAAGAAAAAAGAACAATAAATCCTTTACATTATGAATGAAAATTACTTGATGCGGAGTTTGATGTATGTGCCCTCTCACAACAACAAACTTCTGGACAGTTCGGTACGCCGTGATGCGGATGTCCTTTTGCTTGATTTGGAAGATTCTGTCCCTGTTTTTGATAAACAGTTGGCGCGAGATAACATCAAGGCATTTGTGCAACGTGACGATTTGAACGGCAAACTGATATTCCCTCGCGTAAACGACAGGGAAAGCGGCGAACTGTTGAAAGACCTCACGCAACTGACCATTGAGGGCGTACATGGCTTCCTATATCCCAAATCCACAAAGGGAGAAGACATCTACTTTGTCGGAAAACTGTTGGAGACCATTGAGTATGAGAAGCATATTCCAGTTGGCACCTTTAAGTTGATGGCTCTGATTGAAACAGCAGGTGCCATTGTAAACATCAAGGAGATTTGCGAGGCGTGCCCTAACCGTATGGTGGCCGTGGTGTTTGGTTGCGAGGACTATGTGACCAACACGCAGGGTAAGCATGATGATGAGGGGTTAAGTATCTTCCATGCCCGCAATGCCATTGTCAATGCAGCACGCTATGCTGGAATTGCTCCGATTGATACCGTCCATATCAAGGTTCACGACCTTGAAGACTTGGAGAAAGAAGTTATCTTAGGAAAGAAACTCGGATTCGAGGGAATGTCTGTCCTTAACCCCAAGGAACTTCCAATTATCCACAAGTATTACTCACCGTCCGACGAAGAGGTGGCATGGGCTACCGAAATGGTGGAACTGGCAGAGGAGGCGGTACGTGAGGGTAAGGGCGTTGCCGTGAAGGACAACAAGTTTATCGGGCCTCCTATGGTGAAGATGGCAAAGAACATCCTTGCCAAACACAATATGATTCAGTGGAAGACTCCCAAGGAGTAACGAATGCGTCCTCTTTCATACGTCAGTGCAGACGAGGCCGTTGCAGCGGTCAAATCTCACGACCATATACATATCAGCAGTGCTGGGCACGTGCCTCAAATACTCATTGAGGCACTGTGCAGGCGTGCTGATGCAGGTGAATTAGAAGACATCCATTTTCATCATTCCTATACCGAAGGCCCGGCACTTTATTCTGACCCCAAGTACAAAGGAATATTCTTTGACCAAGCCTTTTTTGTAGGGCCAACAGTAAGGCCCAACGTCAATCTTGGAATAGCAGACTACATTCCCGTACACCTCTCGGAAACACAGAAACTCTATCGTACAGGAACCGTTAAGTGCGATGTTGCGATGGTGTCTGTTTCTACACCTGGTATGGGTGGATATGTCTCATTGGGCGGTTCTGTTGATTGTTCTGTGGCCGCCTTGGAAGTGGCGAAGGTCAAGATTGCAGTAGTGAACCGCAATGTGCCGCACACATACGGTGATGCCTTAATTCCTACAGATACTTTTGACTACTTCGTTGAGGATAACCGACCTCTGCCAGAACACCTCTCGATGATTCCTTCCGAGATTGAAGAAAAGATAGGTAAGAACATTTCTGAACTGATAGACGATGGTTCTTGTCTTCAAATGGGTATTGGAGCCTTGCCGGATGCTTTGGCTTTCTTTCTCAGAGACAGAAGAGATTTGGGTATTCATACGGAAATGTTTTCAGCGGGTGTACTGGAGTTGATGAAGATGGGAGTGATAACAGGCGCGAATAAGAAGATTGACCGAGGACGGGTAGTAGCATCCTTCCTATTGGGGACTAAAGACCTGTATGATTACGTTGACTTCAACCGCAGTATTCTGATGATGGACATCGGTTACGTGAATGACCCATTTGTGATAGCGAGGAATCCTAAGGTGGTTGCAGTAAATTCAGCCGTACAGGTCGATTTAACTGGGCAGGTATGCGCTGACTCTGTAGGAACGAGGATTATCTCAGGAACAGGCGGTCAACTGGACTTTGTGAAAGGGGCAACGCTTTCGGAAGGAGGCAAATCAATCACTGCTTTCCCTTCAAGGGCCAAGAACGGACAGAGCAAGATTGTCCCTGTTCTTGATGAGGGGGCAGGTGTAGTAACACCCAGGGCAGATGTGGAATGGGTGGTAACAGAATATGGAGCTATCAATCTTAAGGGGCTGTCTTTGCAGGAGAGAGCCAAAAAGCTGATAGGCAGCGCACATCCAGATGACAGAGAAAGACTTGATAAAGCTGCATTTGAGAGGTTTGGAAAGCATTATTATAGCTTGTAGATGGTTACCGGCAACGAACACATCTTTGAGAATGTTGACGAGGCTCTAAAATATGTACTGGAGCTGGAGCAACGGGAGCTGGCATCTGACCCATACCGTCAGCAGCCGGCATCAATCGTGCGCCTCGTGTCGGGGATGATTTCCCAGCCCTTCACAGAGGGGATGGCTCGGAAGGCCATTGTGCCGGTGGACTCGCTGGCCTACCCGCTGTCGGCCTGGTTCAACAATGCCGGAGAGGACAAGTTCGTGATGACCCGTCTGAAGTCGGGGCGCTACTCGCTGAAGCCGAACCTGCGGCACCGCAAGTTCCTGTTCAGAGGGGAGTCGGAGTTTCACAACCCCTGCCAACCGAACCTCAGTCGTGACCCTAGGCAGAAACGCTTCACAAAGGAGTTGATGAAAGGACAGGAGATGATGCTTCTGATGATGTCGCATCCGCTGGTACAGCTGCTGGACTTGGGCGTGGAGCTATGTGGCGAGTTGTACCGGTTTGAGATGAACCTGTTCGGTCTTACCCAGCACTACTACAACAAGACCTCGTTCCTCGACCTGACCAGCGACCCGCAGGTGGCGGCATTCTTCGCCACGGCAAAATATGATGAGGTAACAGACACCTATTCGCCAATGGACGAGAAGGAAGGCAAAGTGGGCGTGCTCTATTATTACAACCTTGACATCCATCAGGATTTTGGACTGCGAGTGGATAGGAGTAAGTCACCACTCTCAACCATAGGTCTGCAAGTGTTCCCTCGAAGCGGACGGCAGAAGGGCTTTCTCTATGACCTGCGTCCGGGCGAGAACTTCAACGAGGTCGCACAGGTTCAGGCAGTACGGTTCTATCAACATGCAGATGCGTCGGAGAGAATCTGGAGAGCTTACCATGAGGGTAAAGACCTGTTTCCCGATGACATCCTGATGGGACACTGGCGGCAGAACAACACGGGGCGCAACGTGGTTTCGACCCGAACCATCGTGATGAACCAGAACCACAATCCAGAGATGACGATGGCCGAGGTGGAAGCCGAAGCCCGTTCGCTGGGCCTGGAGATAGAGGACTATGTGCCCAGGTTCACGGAAGAGGAACTGGATGAGTACTATGCAGCCGTGCGCAACGACGGCTACTGGCAGGACTTCTGCGGGCAGATACACATCCCCGGAGACAAAGACGGCCAGATGATGACGGCTCTGCTGCGGCTGCCGTCGGATGCCCGCTACCGCTGGGCCTTCGAGCACGACGACCGGCACGTGACGGAGTATGAGAAAGGGTTTGTGCTGAGGGAGTATAGGGAGTGTTTGAAGTAAACGAAATATAATTGCTATGGGTTATGGCTGAACAAAGTTTAAAAGATAAGACGGTAAAAGGGACCATCTGGAGCGGCATTGACAATGTGGCACAGATGGGCGTGTCCTTTGTGGTTAGCATCGTGCTTGCACGATTGCTATCGCCTGATGACTATGGACTGATAGGAATTGTCGCTATTTTCACAGCGGTATGCAATGCTCTTGTTAACGGAGGTTTTACATCTGCCCTCATTAGAAAGAAAGACATCAACGAAGATGATTATAGCACTGCATTTATAACCAATCTTCTGCTCAGCATTGTATTATATATCTTAATTTTTGCTTGTGCGCCGCTGATTGCACGATTCTTCGGAAGAGAGGAATTGGTATTGCTGACAAGAGTATCGAGTCTTGGCATTATCGTCGGTGCCCTTGCGATTGTCCAACAGACACGACTGACTAAGCGTATTGACTTTAAAACGCAAACAAAGATTACTCTGATTGCTTCAATTAGCAGCGGAGTAGTTGGTATAGGAATGGCAGTGTTGGGATGTGGTGTATGGAGCCTTGTGGTGCAGCAACTCACTATGCAATCTCTGAGGACTGTTCTGCTCTGGGTATTCAATAGGTGGAAACCAGTTTTAAGGTTTTCTCAAAAGTCATTTAAGGAGTTATTTGGCTTTGGGTGGAAGATGATGGTTAGTGAGGTGCTGAACACAGTATGGAAGGAATTGTATCAGGTGGTGGTTGGGAAGTTCTACAGTCCTGCAGACTTGGGCCAATACACTAGGGCCAAACAGTTCTCTCAACTGTTTTCCAGCAATCTTAACAACGTTGTTCAGCGTGTTACGTTTCCCGTGTTAAGCAATATACAGGATGACAAGGAACGGATGGCCGCTTCATATCGTAGGATTATTAAAACCACAATGTTCATTACGGCCATATCGATGTTTTCGTTAGGCGCGGTGTCTGAACCGTTGCTCTATTGTTTGATAGGTGAAAAGTGGCACGATGCAGCAATCTATTTGCCATTGATATGTATAGCAGGATCTTCTTATCCACTGCAGGCCCTGAATTTAAATATGCTTCAGGTTCAAGGACGGAGTGACATCTTTTTAGGGCTGGAGATAATCAAAAAAATAATAGGACTGGCACCTCTCGCGATAGGAGCCATAGTGGGTATTTTGCCGATGTTGTATGTCAATATTATTACGAGTATCATATATTTTTTCCTTAACTCCTATTACAGTGGTTCCATGCTGGGCTATAGCTCATGGTCGCAGATTAAAGATATTGCCCCGTCATACGGAGTCGCGACCTTGATAGCACTATCTGTGTATTTCTTGAAGTTTTTACCCTTGAGCAATTGGATTATCCTGCCGATGCAGATTGTCGTAGGGGTTGCAGTATTTTTCATGATTTGCCAAACCACAAAAATGGAAGAATATGAAGAAGTGAAGGGAATAGTCAGGTCATATCTTAAGAGGTAATTAAAAATGGAAAAACAGGCTATAGATAATATTACGGACAAGACGTATGAGCTTTGTGTTGTATGCAATACGTATAATCAATCCTCATATATTAAGGATGCACTAGACGGCTTTGTCCTGCAGAGAACGAAATTTCCATATGTATGTGTCATAGTTGATGATGCTTCTACAGACGGAAATCAGAAGGTGATATCAAAATATATAGACGATCATTTTGATACTTCGACTTCTATATGTGAAGATACAGACGATTATTTTCTGACAGTAACATGGCACAATGATAACGCGAATTGTTGTTTTGCGGTATTTCTTCTTAAATACAATCATTACAGTAGGCCTAAGATCAACTACCGAAGGAGAGAGTATTATGCCCGTTTTTTCAATAATGCAAAGTACAATGCCTACTGTGAGGGAGATGATTACTGGTGTCATCCGGACTTTATTCAGAAATGCGTTTCGTTTTTAAATGATAACAGTGAGTATTCTGCGGTTTTTGGGAATAAAATTGTCTCTGATAAAGACGGGAATCGCATTAGCAAGACCAGATTTAAGAGAGAGCTTAATGTCAGAGATATAATGAGGGGGACGAATATGGGCATTAGGAATCTAATATTCCGAAAAGAGATAAGGAATACGCCTCCATTTGTTGATAAAGCACGCGATATGTATATATATTATCAATGTGCAGTGAGAGGCAGAATGCATTATATTGATGAAGACTTCGCCATTTATAGACTGACGGGAGAGGGCGTTTACTCAAAACTTAATAAAGAGGCAAAAATCCGGACGAGTTACGAACATTACTATCAATTTCATGCTGCGGTTGAGTTCAAGTATCAAAAACAGTATGTTGAATACCAGATAAAAGAATTGGTGTCCTACATAGAAGATAAAGATTGTTATAGATATTGCAAGTCGCTTATTGCGGAATATCGTGTGCCAAGCGTTAAGCGCTATTTGTGGTATCCGTTTTTTTTCATATTGTATTATGCTGTGAGGCTAAAGAATAAGTTCATAAAATAGAAGCGTATGGGGCATAAAATGAGACATTCTATCGCGGTCATAATGACCGTTCATAATAGAAAGGATACCACATTGGAGTGCATCCGTAGATTCTATGCCTGCAAGGGTTTGGAAAACTACGATGTGGAGTTCTATATGATGGATGACGGATGTACGGACGGAACGGCTGATGCCGTCCGCTCGGCTTTTCCGCAGGTAATCATCCTTCAAGGCGACGGCAGCCTGTTTTGGAACCGGGGGATGTACGAGTGCTGGAAAGTCGCCATCAAAAAACACCATGACTACTATCTGTGGCTGAATGATGACACGATGCTGTTTGAAAATGCATTGGATGTGTTGTTTTCTGACTATGCCAAGGCCGGAGAGAAAAGTATTATTTCCGGATGTTGTTGCGACACTGCCACGCATAGTGAAACTACATACGGAGGCAGGGATGACGATGATAAATTGATGCCGATGAATGGAGAAATACAACTGTCGGTTGCAATGAACGGCAATGTGGTATTGATACCCAACTGTGTGGTCGATAAAATAGGCATCCTTGATCCGTACTTCCAACATTCAGCAGGCGACAACGAGTATAGTTTCCGGGCCGGGAAATATGGTATTCCTACATATATAACCAGTGCATTTGTGGCTACCTGCGACCGGCATGATGGAATCTGCAAAAGCCGTGATGCAAGGTACTCATTAAAGGAAAGATGGCATTATCTGAATACCCCCTGGGGTGACAGGCCCAAGGAGAAATTCTATTTGTATAAAAAATACAAGTCATTTGGTTATGCTCTTAAAGAGGCTGCAAGAGCATATGTGAGATGTTTATTCCCTTCGAAATGAAAAAAATAGTATCTTTTATTTTTTTATTAGTTGTTTATGTCGCCTTATGGGGACAGGAACAGTTGATGGTCTCAGATAACCCGCAGTTTAATTTAATTATAAAGGGGTTTTCAGGATTTCCGGATTCACCAACGGGAGGATACTTGTCAGCACAGATAGAGAAAGCCAACCTTGTTAACGGTGTTTACAGGAATGTGGTGCGCTTGTGGTATGGTAAGGGCAATAGTGACTATATTAACTTAGTTTATAACACCTTTCCATCTGAGGCTGAGGCGAAGGCTGCGCTGAAAGACGAGATAAGAGGAGCCGGCAAAGTTGTTTATCTTGATTGGGATGCGCTGGACGGTACTTCGAAGACCATTAACTTAACCCAAACCAACTTCAAGAAAGAAACTGTGGATGCAGAGACACACAGCGGATCTTCAAAACGACTGGCGCAAAAAGGGCGGTTGTTAAGCAAAGAAGAAAAAGTATTTGAACTATCATTTGAGGGCGTGAAGTTGAATGGGCAGAAGGGATGGAAAGGTACAGACAGCCGGACAGGGCTGAATACAGATTATTTCTCCAGGGACAAGCGAATAATTACCTTGCAAGGCACGACAAGGAAAAGTTGGGCAGAACTCGTCCCGGCCCCAAAGCGGAAAGGAAATGTGTTGCATTTCATTGCGGCAGCAGCTAACGACCGTGATATTGCAGGAGATAAAGTGCGAGTGACAGGCAGCGTAAACGGCTTGAATGCAACCGAAATCGTAAATAGTGTTGACATCTTTGTTCCTTGCAGCATGAAGGCATTAACAAATATAGAGTCTGCAATCACGTGGCTTACGATACAGGAATACTGGTGTGCTGCTGCGGGGATACCTGTAGAAGGTGAACCGCAATTCCGAATGACTCTCGGAATGTTGAAAAAAGCGGGGAAAGGGAATAAGCTATATTTAGACCTGAAAGTACAGGATTTGGAGACCACCAAACAGGCGGATGGTAGCTGGAAAGAAAAATACACGACTCTTTACGAGTTGGATGATAGGGAAAGCAAGCGGTTTGAAATACCTTTCGGGAAATGGTTCAATTTGCGGACTGAAATTGTTGCTGGTGACAGAATGAACGGTCATTTCCGCTTGGTGGCAACCGATAATAAAGGATGTGAGACGGTGATTTTTGATGAGGTGTGCCAGACTGCGGCAACGGGCTACTTCAAATCCGGGGCGAAGCAGCCTCTTTACAAATCTGTTTCCCCCTTGAAACTATACACATCAGCCAAGATGCTTCAGTATATGAAGGGGAAGCCGCTGGAAATTTATTACGATAATTGGAACTATAAAGCTATTTGTATCAGTGAAGAATAAAACTATGGTCTCGGTGGTGATACCGGTTTATAACAGTGCCGGAACCATACGGGAAACGTTAGACAGCTTAATGGCCCAAACCTACGGGAATTGGGAGGCGATTTGTGTAGATGACGGCTCTACGGATGAGTCTGTGGCTGTTATTAACCAGTATATTGTTGAACATAATGACTTAAATGTCCGACTTATCAAACGGGAGTGTCAGAATAAAGGAGGGTCGGTATGCAGGAATATCGGGGCGCTTTCGTCTCAAGGCGAGTACCTCATTTTCTTGGACGCAGACGATTTGTTAGGCAAAGACTGTATCGAGAATCGTTTGAAGGCCATAGAAACAACTGATAATCAATTTGTCGTTTTTCCTATGGCTTCGTTCGAGAACAATGACTTAAGTACAGCTCATGTTTATTCGCGACTTTATGCCCGGGAACCGCTATATATGTTTCTGTCCGGCTTTGGTACATGGCAAGTGACATCGCCTATTATCAGGAAATCTTTTTTCGACAAACTTGGAGGTTTTGAGGAGACCTTTCCCAGACTTCAGGATGTTGAATTTCATATTCGTGCCATCATAGAGTCGAATGGTAAATACGAAATTAAACGTAATACGGACGCAGATTGTTATTATAGGCAAGGTGGCAATACTGGAGTTGTAGTAGGAAAGCTAAAACGTACAATTGAGGGTGGACAGAAACTGATAGCCCTTATTGAAAAATATGCGGGACAAGATGCAATTGAAAATAAAAAGAAGTTATCGCTGGCACTGTTGAGCCTTTATTGTCATTTGAGTATGTATCAAGACAAGATAAGCGCAAATGAAAAAGAATATGTCAGGACCAACCCGGTTATGGAGAGCGGTCTTAAATTATTTATGGATAAGACCGCAATTCGGATGGTCTCTATAATAGAGAGAATTAAGAGTTTTAAATACAGATTGTTTGTCTGCCGTTTAGTTGACAAATATTTACGAACACTTTTAGCAAGATAGCTATATGATTGGAGATATGATAGTATCCATAGTGGTGTATTCACTCACCGCTTTGATACTGTATGTCCTTGCGCAAGATATGGCGCGGAAGGATAAGAGGTCGTTGAAAGTGAAAGGCGTGCATAGTCCTATGTGGACATCATCATTTGTTCTGTCCATTTTTGCCTTTGCGCTGGTGGCAGGAATGCGGTACAATACTGGTGTTGACCACTTAAGTTACCTGGAAAGTTATTTGCATGGCGGCAATGACACTAATGAACAAGGCTTTTACGTTTTGTCCCATTTTATGTCATCTCTCGGTTTACATTATTTCTTTTATTTTGCTTTCTGGGCTGCACTTCAGATTATGTTTATCTATTTGGGGTGTAAATATAGGCGTGAACTTTTACCATTTATTGCTTTGTCTATTATGTTAGGTCCTTACTTCCTGAATTGGATGAATGGGATTAGGCAGACATTGGTAGAATGTTTCTTTGTGGCTATTATTGCTTATTATTGCAATAATAAATCGTTAAAGTCTCTGATAATAAGTGCTGTTTTGATTTTTGCGGCCTCATTTATTCACCGTTCTTCTGTTATTTTGTTAGCACTACTGTTCCTGGCTATGATAAACATACCGCTAAATAACAAGTTTGTGAATATCGCAGCAGTAGTGGTTTGCCTTGTTATTGGTTCCACTCCTTATTGGATAACCATGAATTCCGGAGGTGTATCTGATTTATTGGTATTGCTTGGCTATGACCATTATTCTATGACTTATGAAGAGATGGTGGAAATGGCGGATTTTAGGGAGACTGCATTTGGGCCGTTGCGATTAATGACACTATTTGTGGATTTGTGTATTATATGGTTCTATCCTAAAATTGAAGAGGTTTATTCAAGTGATAAGGCATTAGGGCCGTTCTTTCAGTTTTTTTTCTTTGGTGTGTGCGCTTATAATTTATTTGCGAACACGAATATCTTATTCTTACGTCCAGTTGAGTACTTAACTATTTTCCGACTTCCAATGACTGCCTATTTATTGTGTTATCTGAAACGCGCGAACAAGACGTGGTTTGTTGTCGTGTGCTTCTTTGTATTTACATATACGTTAGTAGAAGTCCTCAAGTCTGGTCTTTTGGGAGTAAAGGAAACAAATCTTTATCATTTCTTCTTTTTCCAGTAATTTTGGATATAATGTGGCACTATGATTATTTTTTAAAGAAACCTATAATACATTACAAATGAGATTTATAAAGAAGGTCATTCGGGGGGGGGGCACTTTTGATTTATTACACTTTGGCTTACCACCTGCCCAACAAAGAGGTTCCTGTCGTTGGGAAGATGTCATGCAGGTTGAGGGGTAGTCTTTGCCGTCGGGTTTTTGATGATTGTGGCAAGTGGATTAATATTCAGCGCCATGTTTACTTTGGCAAGGGCAACAAGATCAGGATAGGGCATGGCAGCGGATTAGGCGCGGGATTTCACTTGCAGCAGTGTGACTTGACGCTCGAAGATCAGGTGATGACAGGTCCAAATATCACCATACTGGGAGGTGGTCATCGGTTCGAACGCACTGACGTTCCCATTGGAGCACAAGGCAACTATCCACGTAGTAATCTTGTTGTAGGAACGGGGGCGTGGATAGGGCGTGGGGTCATTATCCTTGGGAAGGTGAAGAGGATAGGCACGCACGCTATAGTAGGTGCCGGAGCAGTGGTGACGAAAGACGTCCCGGATTACGCCATTGTGGCTGGCAATCCTGCAAGGGTGGTGAAATATAGAGTAGATAATAGTAAACAAAACAACACTTAAAACTGTATATGTTGAATAAAGATCTTAGTAAGCAGATACTGACCATTGGCAACCGTAGCGACAAACCGGACGGTGGCATCGCCCAGGTGCTGTACAGCTATCGACAGCATGTCTTTCCGGTGTTCAAGAACGTGGTGAATTACAAGCGGGGTAACTTTGCCTATAAGATGCTGGTAACGGCAGGGGCATATATAGAGTGTTTCTTCCGCCTACTCTTCGACCGGAAAATCAGGATAGTGCATATCCACACTGCCTCTGACAACGGATTCAGGCGCAACATACCCTTTGTAAACCTTGCTGCGGCAATGGGAAGAAAAGTAGTGCTTCACATTCATAGCGGGCGTTTCAACGAATACTACGAAAAGCACCACGAACAAGTGGAAAAGGTCTTTGCGAAGTGCGCTGTCGTGGTTGCCTTGACAAAAGAGATAAAGGCGTTCTATGAGAAGATGGGATGCAGGAAGGTGGTGATTATCAACAATATCATTGAACATCCCGAACAACGTGAAATAAAGAAGGATGATAAAGCCATTCATCTTCTCTACCTTGGTGTTATCACCCAGACGAAAGGAATTTACGACCTGATAGACGTTATTGCGGAGCATAAGGAAGAGTTCACAGGGCGGCTTGTCCTTCACGTGGGTGGCAACAAGGAGGTTGATAAACTCCAGTCGTTGATTACAGCGCATCATTTGGAGAATGTGGTGAAGTTTGAGGGCTGGGTAAGTGGCGACAAGAAGACAGAGTTGCTCAACCAGTGTGACGTTTTTATACTTCCGTCTTATACTGAAGGCGTACCTATCTCTATTTTGGAGGCATTGTCATACGGGAAGTATATAGTTGCTACTAACGTAGGAGGAGTGCCGGACATTGTAGATGAGAAGTGTGGCACTATGATACCGCCACAAAACAAAGAGGCTCTATATAAGGCTTTAATAGATTTGATGGAAAGAGAAGAGTACAAAAAAAATATTCCCTATAGGAAAGAAAAAGCCACAGCCTATATGCCTGACAATGTGGGAAACCAATTGGAGACTCTATACCGTGACTTGATTAGCGGAAAGATAGTGGGGGGGGGTAAAATCTCCTGAGTGTCAAGAAGTTATAGTGCCTGCCGATATTGGTTTGAGAGTGGTAATGACAGGGGTGTATTACAAGGAAAAGCATCCGGGCGGCATTTCTGCAGTGGTTCAATACTGGTCGAACTATATGGACGGGCTACAATATTACCCTACATTCAAAGAAGGGTCGAAGCTGACTAAAATCAGTATTTATGCAAAGAGCCTGATAGCCCTGCGATGGAAATTGAAGCGGGATAAAAATGTGGAGATACTTCACGCCCATACTGCTGCAGGGACTGACTTCCGACGAACAGCAGAGGTAGTAAAGATAGCAAAACGAATGGGAAAGAAGATAATCCTCCATTCTCATGCCTCGTCGTTCAAAGACTTCTATCGGGATGCTGACTACAAGAAGAAGGAGTGGATTTTGAACGTTTTGCTGAAAGCGGATGTCCTGATTGTTCTCTCGGTGTCTTGGAAACAGTATTTCATTGGAATAGGTGTTCCCGAAGAAAAGATTGTGGTTTTGCACAACATCACCTCGTATCCACAGATAAAGGATGTTGACAAAGATGAAAGCAAAATACGCCTGCTATTCATGGGTGAGATAGGACAGCGGAAAGGTGTTTTCGATTTGTTGAGAGCTATCGGCTCGCACAGAGAAGAACTTGAAGAAAAGATAGAACTACGCATTGGCGGCAATAAAAACGAAGAACAACTGCTAAACACAATCAGGGATTATCATCTGGAGGGTTTTGTGCATTTTGAAGGATTTGTGTCTGGCGAAAAGAAGGTGGAACTGCTGAACTGGGCCAATGTATATGTATTGCCATCGTTCAATGAGGGTTTGCCTATTTCGATTCTTGAAGCCATGAGCTACAAGATGCCCATCATTTCGACTCCTGTTGGAGGAATACCTGAGGTGGTGGATGACAGTAATGGAGTTTTGGTAGAGCCTGGGGATGAGGAGCAGATATATGAAGCAATCAGGAAGTACGTAGATGATAGGTCTTTGATAGAAAAACAAGGTTCAAACAGTTACCCAAAAGTTGAGACATATATGCCGCACTATGTGCTGTGTCATTTGAAAAAAATATACGAAGGTTTATTGTCATAAAATGTTAGTATAAAGAAAGAAAGCCCCTTCGGGGAAAATCGACAGCTGATAATGGATTATCCTTTCATAAAACAATATGTACATCAAGAGAGTAGAGATTCGTAACTTCAAACGACTGAATAACCACGATGTGGAACTGCGGCCTAAGATGTCGTTGGTGGTAGGCGGGAATAACTCAGGGAAATCGACACTGCTTCACGCATTGGCGACCTGGGAGTTCTGCAAGATGGTGCTTCTTTACGAGAAAAGCCCTGATGCTCTTGAGCATGGCTTTAGAGGAGCCGGCTACGGAATAGCCATCGATGACTTCACGCCTATCAATTTGCCCTCTTTCCGCTATCTGTGGACCAATCTTTCTGTCACCATCGGCTATTCACTGACTATCAAATGTGTTTGGGACGATGATGCGGGAGCGGAGAAGTATCTGACCATTGGGCTTTCTCTTGTACAGGAGCGATTGTTTATAAAAAATGTGGACTCAAATCTCGCTCATGGTGAGCAGACTCCCAAGGTGGCATATCTGCCCACGTTTGGCGGAATCTCAGACAAAGAGGAGTGGTGCTCGCCCGCCAAACGAAACAAAGTGATAGGCCAGGGACTTGCCGGGGCAGTTTTGCGCAACCAGATTATGGAAATGTTCCTGATGAACCAAAAGTTCCGCAATGAGCATAAGGATGCCAGAGGGCGTATGTCGCGGGCGGATTTGAAGTGGCTGCGCGAGAACGACCCGTTCGACCTGCTCCAGCAGGCTATTATCGACACCTTTAAAGGAGAACTGTATGTCAAGCGGTTTAACCCTGATTTCCACACGCATGTCATCATCAATTTCAAAAGAGGTACGGTGGGGGCAAACAAACGTTTTGTTCCGCTGCCGGGCTATCATGAGAGAGACATCATGGTTGAAGGAAGCGGTTTCTTGCAATGGCTCAGCGTATATACTTTTGCCTTGTCGCCAACAATTGATGTGCTGTTGATTGACGAGCCTGACGCACACTTGCATTGTTCGTTGCAGGCACAGCTGATGGGGCTCCTGTCAAATATCGCAGAGAAGAAATCCAAGCAGGTACTGGTGGCCACTCACAGTTCTGAAGTTATCAAGAGTACGGAATACGAAAAGATACTTTACGCGGAAGGGGCATCGGTACGCTATCTGAATACTGATGACATTAAGGTGCGGTTGCTGGCTGGTTTAGGTAGTGAATATTTCCCACTGCTGGAATCGATAGAACGCCACAAGCGTGTGCTTTTCGTAGAGAACCCGAGCGATGCCGTCTTCCTGAAAACATTTGCCAGGGATCGTTGGCCGGACAATCTGGTGGTATGGCCACTTGCCAACAAGCACAAGGAGCGAAAAGTCATGTATCTCTATTTGAAAGACCAGATAGCCGATTTGAAATGCCTTAGCCTGAATGACCGTGACAATGGTGACTATGGAAAAACAAGGAGTACGCTGAAGACTGGAGATATGCCAGATTTAGTTGAAGGCAGCTGTGAACTTCGTTATCGTACGTGGAGGCGTTGGGAGATGGAGAGCTATCTTCTGTGTAAACCTGCCATTGTGAGGCTCGTAATGGCAGCAGACCCTGCGAAGACAGAGGAGCAGGCTACCCATGAGTTCGACAGTTGTCTGGCAGGAATGCACCTCTTGTATCCCGATGCCGATTGCAGGCAGTCGGACAGGACAGCCTCTAATGGCTGGATGTTCGATGCCGATGCCAAGACTATATTATACCCTGTGTGTGATGCACTTCATCTGAACAAGTTCGACATCGCGAAGGAAATGCACGATGACGAGATTTTTGATGATGTGAAGACACTGATAGATGAGATTGTGAATATGTGTAGATAATTAAAAACGAATATAAAATGGGAAAGAAATTGAACAATACCGTGATGTTCGCCTGTAGTCAAGGCGGACACTTCTCGCAGATGATGGCTCTAAAAGAGCTGTTTGGGAAATATGACTCTGTTCTTGTGACGGACAACATGAGGGCCAACAAGGACATGCCAGCTTTGAAAGACATAGGCGAGATAGTATATGCGATGGCTATGGCTGATAGGCGAAAAGAACTTTCATCAAGCGGGAAAAACGGAGATGGCCGTTTCGCCTTTATTCCAGGGTATTTTCACCTTTTTTCTGAATGTAGGAAAATAATTAAAGATTATAAACCATCTGTTATCATTTCTACTGGAAGCAACATTGCAGTACCTCTTTTCTTTTATGGGAAAATGAGAGGATGCAAATTAATCTTTATAGAAACCAGAGCTAAAGTTTACGGTAAGTCAATGACGGGAAAATTAGTCGGGAAAGTAGCTGACCAAGTGTTTGTACAGTGGCCTGAAATGCTGGTGCATTATCCTAAGGCAAAATATTGTGGAACTTTAGTATAAAGAGGCGAATATGATATATATTACATTAGGCACACAGAGTAATGATTTTTCACGCTGCCTGAAGGAATTTGAAAAGGTGGTAGAGAAATTCAATATTACAGAAGAGGTTGTTGCACAGGTAGGCTATACTAAATACAACCCAATAGGTTTTAAATGTGTCGATTTCGTATCCGAGACTGACTACGTAAAATACATCAATGAAGCTTCCATTGTTATTTCACATGCCGGCAGTGGGGCACTATTCAGTGCTATTAAAAAAAAGAAGAAGATTATAGCCGTCGCACGTCTTGCAAAATATAAAGAAATGCTTAATGACCATCAGACTGAATTGGTGCGAAAATTGGCAGAAGAAGGCTATCTTGTTGATGGTACCTACGACATGTGTGGAGCGTGGTCGAAAATACAGACGTTGGAGTCAAGCCAGAAACCCTTGGAATGTACAATTGACAAGGAGATAGAGAAGTTGCTTGAATCTTGGGGAATTAGTACCAAGCAATAAGGAACGTTAAGAAATGACTTTAGGATTGATTCCAAGAGTGAGAGTGAACTACACTTTCAGCGATTTGCTGAAGGTTATGTTTACATCAGGCAAAAGGCGAGAGACTTTGCAGCAATGCGAGGCATTGTTCTCTGAATTTTTCGAAGGAGAGCATGTTTGCCTGACCCCTTCTGCCCGTGATGCCATATATGAAGTGCTTATCAGGCTGCCACAGAAGAAGGTTCTTGTGCCAGCCTATACTTGCATTGCAGTGGTAGAGGCCGTAAAACTGGCGAACAAGGAGATTGTCTTTTGCGATACCGATACACGAACATACAATGCCAATTATACAGAGAAGATAACGCCCGACAGTATTGTACTCGCAACCCACCAGTATGGACTTCCTTGCAAAATAGAAGAGATAGCTAAGAAATGCGAGGAGACAGGAGCTGTGTTGATAGAGGATTGTGCCACATCGATGGGTACCACAATCAATGGTAAAAAGACAGGTACATTTGGGGATTATGCCGTAGTTAGCTTCAACGCTTCTAAACTATATAACGTTCCCCCTGCCGGAGGTGTTCTTGTGAGTAAGAACAAAGAAATGGTAGAGCGCATCAAAAGAGAAGCAGACTGGAAACCAAGCGACTTCAAATTCAAAGTTAAGTCAATGATAAGAGGTCTGGCTTTCGTGATGACTAAAAACAATTATGTATATAAACTGTTTCACTACCTTACCATAGAATCAAAAGGTAAACTGCAAAAGACGGAGCATGAAAAACCAGCAGAAACTAAGACTGATTTGTATAATTATGCCTTCACGGAATGGCAGGCCAGGATACTGTATAAGCAACTGCAACGGACATACTATATCTTTGAACGTCGGAAACATTTGTACACACTTTATGACCAAGGAATAACCAATGCTCTCGTAAAGAAACCAGTTGTAGATGATAATGCTGTCTGTTGTCGGTATGCTATTCAGACGGAGAATAGAAACGAGTTTTACAGGAGATGTGTTGCCAAAGGAGTAGATATGGATTTCAGTCACTGTTCACTTGGATGCCCTGATTCATACAAGCCCGAGCATGAAGTAGCAGACAGAATTCTTAATCTGCCTTTTTATGTAAACCTGTCAGATAAGGAAGTGAAAAAGGTGATAGAAGTGGTAAATAGTATTGCAAATGAACAGCAAAGCATATAACGGAAAGCATATACTCGTCTTAGAGGGCTACTGCAAGCAGAGCCTGCCTTTCATCCGGGGTTTCAAGAAACTCGGATGCGAGGTGACGGTGCTGTGCGGCACGAAGTGGGCCTGTGGCTACTGGTCGCGCTATGCCGACCACAAGATACTGGGCGTGTGCGACCTGCACAAGCCTGTGGAAAGTGAGAAGTATATCGTGGAGCTGATAAAGACCAGAAAGTACGATATGGTGTTTGCACCGTTCGAATTTTCTGCCCGCATCCTGTCGCACCACAAGGAGGAACTGTCGCAGTATGCCATCATCTATGCCAACGAGCAGGAGGTGTTCGACAAGGCGAACAACAAGGAAGAGGTGATGCGGGTGTGCATGGAGAACGGCATTCCCTGTCCGCAGACTTTCTTCGGAATTGAAAAGGTGGAGGATATTGACGGAAAGGTGCAGTTTCCTGTTATTATCAAGCCACACAGCATGTATGGTGCACGTGGATTCCACATCTTCCATGATGGAGGGGAGATGAAAGCCTTTGTGAAAGAGAATGGCATCAACCTGAAGGATTATGTGATTCAGGAATATATCCCCGAAGGGAGTCTGCTGATGAGCGGAAACGTGATGATTGACCGGAAAGGGGAGATAAAGAGTTCGTATGTGTATGTGAGCGAACATATTTACCCAGAGGATGGTGGCACAAGTACGCTGAACGGCATTATAGAACGTGAAGACATCAAAGAGAATTGCAATAAGCTGGTGACGCTGATGGGACTTCGTGGTGAGATAGGCGTTGACCTGATGTTAGACAAGCGTGATGACGTGGGGAAAATCATAGAGATAAACCCGCGCCCCGGACATGCCATCACCA
>ERZ842401.1822-NODE-1822-length-29370-cov-16.740269_pt1 | contig 29370 bp, 28 predicted proteins | sample MGYA00521270_ERZ842401 | MGnify/ENA primary metagenome ERZ842401 (study PRJEB31892, sample SAMEA3878208) | bioreactor metagenome | biome: Moose rumen | place: Sweden | collected 2011-10 | study: EMG produced TPA metagenomics assembly of the PRJEB12797 data set... | reverse complement strand
ATTTGAAAAAGTCGCGCCGTCTAAATTGGCAAGAGAAAGCAAAAGGACTTTTGCGGCGGCAACCGCGATAATTCCCGTAACGGCAGGGCGCAACGTGGAAAAAGCCGCTTTTACGCCGCTTTTTTTTGAAAATGCTCCAAAAAACTTTGCAATCAAAATAATGCAAATTATCGAAGGCAACACTTCGCCCACCGTGGTGGCAATGCCGCCGCCCACGCCGTACAATTCCGTTCCAACGTAAGTTGCCATGTTGATTCCCATTGGTCCTGGCGTGCTTTCGCTGATTGCAACCATGTTGTAAAACATATCAACCGAAATGAGATTGAATCGTTCAACGAGGATTTGCTGCATGACCGTAATCGCAACAAGTCCTCCGCCGATTGTGATAAGCCCCACGTAAAAAAATACCGCAACAAGACAAAAAATACCTGCCACGCTTCTTGAGGAAATCTGAAAAATCATCCATTCGATAATTTCTGTCATTTTTTCTCAACCTCGTTTAACTCGCCTCGGATTCCTGCAAGAACAACGCCCAAAATCGCGCTTCCCAAAATTATCCAAATCGTTCCGACTCCAAATGCAAAAATCAAAATGAACGAAATGACGAATAAACAAAATCCAAGAATATTTTTGACCGATTTTTTTGCAAAAGACAAAACAGAATGCGTCAAAAGAGCGGCCACGGAAACGTTTATTCCAGTGAGTGCGCGTGAAACCCAAGCGATTTCTGAAAAATTTGAAATAAATTTTGCGATAATCGTAATTATGATAACAGACGGACACACCATGCCCGCCGTAGCAACGATTCCGCCAAGTGTGCCTGCGCGTTTATGACCAATAAAAGTCGCAACGTTTATTGCAATAATTCCAGGCGTACTCTGCCCGATTGCAAAATAATCAAGCAATTCGTTGCTAGAAGTCCAATCGCGTTTTTCGGAAAGTTCGCGTTCCAAAAGAGGAAGCATTGCGTAACCGCCACCAAACGTGCAAATCCCGATTTTGAAAAAAATTGAGAAAAGTTCCCACAGCGTTTTTACTTTCGATTTCATTTTTTAACGACCAAAAAGTATGCACAATTTCTTGAGCCAGGAAGCCGTTTCGCTTGCTTTTACGCCTTTGACCATACTCCGCGCACTTCTCCAGCCCCAATTTGAACCGCTCGTTGATGGACGATTCATGCGTCCTTCCGAGCCAATGCAATACACGTCTTGAAGCGGAATGACCGCGATTCGCGCCGTTGAAGAAAACGCCAGTCGCACCAGTTCTTTTGTTAATTCGGTAGCACCCCAGGTCTTTTTTGCATTCAAATAAAGCGAAAGCAAATCCAGAGTTCGTTCGTCCAATGACTCAACATAACCCCGCGTTGTATCATTATCGTGTGTTCCTGTATAAACGATGCAATTTGGAGTTTCAAAATTATGCGGCAAAAACGAGTTTTTGAGTCCTTTTTCCTTTTCTGTGCGGTCAAACGCAAATTGAAGGACTTTCATGCCAGGAAAGCCACATTCGTCGCGAAGACGCGCAACGTCCTCGGTGATAATTCCCAAATCCTCTGCAATTACGGGAAGCGGCGAATCTGGAGAAATCGACTTTTTGAGCGCATCGAACAACTCGATTCCAGGACCTTTTTCCCATTTTCCGTTTTCAGCCGTGGCACTCGAAGACGGAATCGCCCAATACGACTCAAAACCGCGGAAATGGTCGAGCCGCAAAATGTCAACAATTGAAAGCACGTGTCGCACACGAGAAATCCACCAAGACCAGCCGTCGTTTTTTATTGCGTTCCAATCGTAAAGCGGATTTCCCCACAACTGCCCCGTTTTTGAAAAATAATCAGGCGGAACGCCAGCCACGTCCAAAAAATGCAAATCGCCGTCAATTTTGAAATAATTTTGATTCGCCCACACGTCCGCGCTATCGGACGCAACAAAAATCGGAATGTCGCCAATAATTTCCACGCCTTTTGACGAAGCGTACTCGTGAAGTTTTTTCCATTGTTTGAACGCAAAAAATTGAATCACCTCGTATTGCAAAAACTCCACGGAATGAGCGTTCACCCAGGAATCCACCGCAGTTGATTCGTGCCGAGCAAGTTCTTTTGGCCAATAAACATTCCAAACGCTTGAAACGCCTTCGTGAGCGGCTTTTGTGTCGTAGAACGTTTTTATTGACATAAAAGCCGCAAAATCTCTGAGCCAAAAATCGTTTTCTTGGCAAAAAACGCGGAATTCTTGCTTAATGTCGGAGTAGCCTGTTGCCTCGGCATCGGCGATTTTTGCAACGAACTTCCGCGAAATATCTTGCAACACGCGCGTTTTCCAAGAAACAACCGCGCCGTAATCAACGTCGCCTTCTTTTCGCACCGAAGCAGGATGTCTGATTTTTGGAGCAAGACCTTCAGCGGTTAATTCGTCAAAATCAATAAACAGAGGATTGAGCGCGAAAGTCGAAAACGATTGATACGGACTGTCGCCGTACCCTGTGGGACCAAGCGGCAAAACTTGCCAGACTTTCATGCCAGATTCCACAAGAAAGTCCACAAAATCAAACGACGGTTTTCCAAACGTGCCAATGCCCGCAGAACCTGGAAGCGAACTCGGATGCGCCAAAATGCCTGCCTTTCTGTCAAATGCCATAAAAATGCTCCTCATTTTAGGAAAAAAATTTCGTCGTAAGCCGTCGAAGCGCGTCAATGAGTTGCAATTTTATAATATTTCTTTTTTTTTGTACATAATTTATATAAAAAATTCAAAATTTCGATTCAAAATTGAAAATTCTTTATGGTTTTACACCTAAAATTTTACAAGTTCGCTCCAATGCCACAGAAATATGCGAACACACGTTCTCTTTTCCAAGTTTTTCGACCATGCCCGTTTTTTCCAAAAGCGAATACGGCTGCTCGTGGACACCAGACAAAACGAGGCAAACATTTTTGCGAGAAAGCGCGTTTAGAGCCTGTTCCAGCGCACGAATTCCGCCCGCGTCAAGATACGTTGTATTTCTCATGCGCAAAATCAAAACTTTGTATTTGATTCCAGCCTTTTCAACCGCGACCTCGAATTTTCGCACCGTTCCAAAGAAAAGCGGTCCGTCGATTTCATACACCATTGCGCCTTTGGGAATGTCGAGTTTTTCTTCTGGCATATCGCGCGTGTTAATCGTGTGCCCGATTCCGCCAGAAATCGCGCCCTCCTCTTGCACTTCGGAAAGGTCAATCATCTTTTTGATAAAGAAGAACGCGGCAAAGCCCAAGCCCACCGTAATCGCAACGGTCAAATCGACAAAAATCGTTGTGAGAAAAGTGAGCGCGAACACGAATGTATCGGATTTTTGCCCACGAATGAGCGCGCGAATCGCAGGAAAACCCGCCATATTCCAGGCGACGTTCACCAAAACGGCAGCAAGCGCAGAAAGCGGAATGAGTGCGGCGAATTTTCCCGCAAAAAGCACGATTAAAAGAAGCGTGAGCGCGTGAATTATTCCAGAAATTGGAGTTCGTCCGCCATTTTTAATGTTCGTTGCCGTTCGCGCGATTGCTCCAGTTGCGGGAATTCCGCCAAAAAGAGGCGTTACGATGTTCGCAATTCCTTGCGCGATTAACTCCGTGTTCGAGTCGTGCTTGTCGCCTGTCATTCCGTCAGCGACGCTTGCAGAAAGAAGCGACTCGATTGCCGCAAGAACCGCAATCGAAACTGCCGTTGGAAAAAGCGTTGTTATCGTTTTTATGGAAAAATCGGGAAGAACGGGTTTTGGAAAAGTCGTTGGAATATCGCCGATTGTACTCAAATTCATGCCAAATTTTTCTCGAAGAAAAACGGAAAGAGCGGTGGTAACGATGATTACGATAATCGAACCTGGGATTTTTTTTATGAAATGCGCCCAAACAAACAAAAAAACGAGCGAAAGCACAGAAACGAGCGTAGAATACACGTCAATCGTATCAAAAAAACGAGCAAAAACCGCCATTTTTGGAAAAAAATCGCCGGGCATTTTTGCATATTCCTCGCCAAAAATCAAAATCGGCTCTGAAAAATCTGGCGAAAGTCCAAAAAAACTTCCAATTTGCCCGCCCGCAATCGTTACCGCAATTCCTGCCGTAAATCCTGTAACAATCGTGTACGGAATGAATTTTACAAGCCCGCCCATTTTGAAAAGACCGAGCGCGATTAAAAGAATTCCAGCCATTACCGTTGCAGAAGCGAGCGCGGAAAAACCGAATTTTGAAACGACCCCGTAAACGATTACGGCAAACGCTCCCGTAGGTCCGCCAATTTGAACAGTGCTTCCGCCCAACGCGCTCACAAGAAAGCCCGCGATTATTGCGGTAAAAAGTCCCGCGGAGGGACTAACTCCGCTTGCCACCGCAAAAGCGATTGCAAGTGGCAGCGCAACAATTCCAACGATTATACCTGCAATTAAATCAGCAATACATTTTGAGCGATTGTAACTCCGAAGGCTATTAAAAAGTTCAGGCTTAAACATTTTTTCCTCTTGAACACGTCCATTATTTGAGAATAGCACTCACATCGATTTTTCGACTAAACAGTTCGTTTTTTCCAGAAATCGAAAGCACAGAAATCTCGATTTTTGAATCGTTGATTTCCAAAATCGCAAGCGATTTTTCAAACCCACCCTTTGGAAGCGAAATCGAGCCAGGGTTCAAAAATAAGAGCCCGCCCTCCTCTTCTATGAGCGGTACATGCGTATGCCCCGAAATGACAAGCGAGCCTTTCGGAAGCCAAGCCGACAATTCTTCGCGCGTGTACAAATGCCCATGATGCACAAAAATCCGCAGGATTCCGCTTGGCGCAGGGAGCGCGATTGTGGTGTAGGCGTTCAAACACGGAAAATCGAGCATCATCTGGTCAACTTCGCTGTCGCAATTTCCGCGCACACAGACGATTTTTTCTTTGTGCGCGTTCAAAATGTCCGCCGTCTTTTTTGTGTCCCAGCCATCGGGAAGCGGATTTCGTGGACCGTGGTTCAAAAAATCGCCACAAAGAATGAGCACGTCGCAGTCTTTTTCAAATGAATCGAGCGCGGTTTTGAGTGCGCCCGCGCTTCCGTGAATGTCGGAAAGAATTAGAAATTTCACAAGTTCTCCTTTTTCTCGATTTGACAAAATCGCAATAGCGGTGTATATTAAAAAAGCGGGGACGCTTGCAAAAAGAGCGACCGCCTCCGTCAGCGTATTTAAAACCCGCTCTCGAAAGTTGTCACGCTAAGGGGCGGGCTTTTTTATGCTCTTATCCTTTATTTTTTAAGGAAGGTGAGCAGGTCTATAATCAGAGTAAGAACCATGATGACAAGCACCACGATGTCGTAAATCGTCATACAGACAGCCTCCTTCATTCACGAGAAATCGGAGGCAAGCCGCCGCAGATGCAAGCGTCCCACTTTCTGCATAGTACACGAAATTAGCAGGAACGACAAGGCGGGGAAGAGAGCAGTCATTTTTAGCAAACAGTCATCATTCTGAGCAAAGCGAAGAATCTATGATTCTATAGCATAAAACACAGATTCTTTCGGCTGAAATTTTGAAAGCACATCAAAAAGCACTGCACCGCCGCCAACAAACGGCTCGCATTATTTTTCTATTCGTTGAGGATATGTTGCCCTGATTTCGTCAAGCAGGCAGCGGTCAAGTCTGGGGCAGGCGGTACACCGCCACCCTCAGCCGCACGGGAAAGCCTGCAAGCACTACGGCGGAGAGGCGGTGCTGCCCGTTGATGAGCGTTCCGCCCTCCGTAACCGTTATGGGCGTTTCGTGCCGTTCTCGCTCCGTCCAGGTGCCTGCTTTCATCTTTGCTGCATATTCTGCGGCACGGGCCGCATCAAGCGGTCGGCGGTTCGGATTGTCGGAAAGCCACGTTGCCGCCATTTCGGGTGTCACGTCAACAAAGCCGCACGACAAGCGGAGCGGCTTTGTCCGCCCACCAATACGGCTATTTTCCGTCACCGAAAGCTTCCGTTACGTCGCCGTCGGAGCAATGAACCGTTATGATGGGGCAGGAATCGTTCCATCCATAACCTTTTTCGATACGTTTCCACTGCTTGACCGTGCCGCCAAACGCTATGGACGCAAGTGCCTTACAGCCAGCGAATGCAGCCCCAGCAATTTCTGTGACACCAGCGGGTATCTCAACCGACGCAAGCGACGTGCAGTTCAAGAATGCCCAGTCGCTGATTTTCGACACACCAGCGGGTATCTCAACCGACGCAAGCGACGTACAGTCTTCAAATGCAGACCCAGCAATTTCTGTGACACCTGCGGGTATCTCAACCGACGCAAGCGACGTGCAGCCCCAGAATGCCTCATCGCCGATTTTCGTCACACCTGCGGGTATCTCAACCGACGTAAGCGACGTGCAGCCTTTGAATGCACCATAGCCGATTTCCGTTACGCCAGCGGGTATGACCACGCTTGCCGCATTTTTGTCAAGGCACTTTTTTACCACGCCGCCCTCTACTAGGGCAACGGGCTTCTCCCACTCGCCGTCCACCTGCGGCTTTTTCTCCTCTTTCGTGCCTTTCACGAGTTCTTCGGGCGAAATGCTCACAAAGTCAGGGAAATCGAATGTATCCGAATCCTTTGAAACCTTCCTGCTGCGGTATGTGTCCGTGCGCTTGCCGTCCGCCCACACGCTTGCCGTAAAGAAGTTGTTGTGCCAGCTCGTTTCGCTTCCGTCATACAAGAAAGTCGCCGCTATTTTTTCAGCCTTGACCGCCTTGTATGCATCATCAAGAAAGTCAAGATTGTCGGGAACATCGCCGTCCTTCACCTGATACAGCCCGTCGCAGAAGAAATCTGCATTATTGCTGATTCTATGCCCATCAAGCACGAATACCTCAACATTTTCATCGTAAAACCACGGGCAATTCGTCTGAATCCAAGCAAAAACTTCACGTGCTTTCGCCTCGTCTGGCGTACCGTCATTCTTATACACGCCAATGTCAAAATAACCGTAATGTGCACTCATAAAAACTCCTTAGCCCTCTTTGTGCATGATTGTAATAGAATGATGATTATTAGTATAGGTTGATTTCGCGGAAAAAACTTCAAAAAATCGGCGATTTTTTGAAGTTTTGCGGATTTTCTTTCGACTTTGCTTTTCTTTCCTGTCTGCACTATACTAAATCAACCGAAATCAAAACAAAATCGAAGGTTTTTTTTATGAAAAAGCAATTGATTTCCGTCCTTGCCTTCGCGCTTGCGATGCTTGTGGGACCAACGCTCGCACTGCTTGTGGCAGGGGCGGGGATAATTCTGTTTGAGCAGGGAAAACCCTATGTTGGAACATTCAGAAATGATGATGGAATATTGAAACTATCTACAAACGGCACTTGGACTAATAGCGACGATGAAAAGGGAGCGTATACTGTTGATACATCGAGCAAGAAAATTGTTCTTAGTGGCGATTCTAACGATGAATATCGCTATTATGACCATGGTATGTGGATTATGAAGGACGGTGGAGATTCTCCCCGTGTATCTACAGCCGCGAAGTTTAATGCGAAAAATGCTGCGGACATCGCGGGAAAAACAGTTTCCAATGCTCTTTTTGCCTTTACATTTGCAAATGATGGTACGCTTACGCTTGATTACGGTAATGGAAAGACTTTTGAAGGATTCTATCTTGTCGATAAGGAAACAAAAACAATTCAGGGTGTGCTTGATGATTATGAAACAAAGGATTTGCAGTTCACTTACGAAGTAGACAAAAAGGGCAAGGTCACGCTCAAAGAGGCATGGAAAAGTAGTTACGGACATACCCTTGAAGAACTTGAAGAGGAAATAAGAAAAAATCTCCTTGAGCCAGATTCGCTCTCAAACGTGTCCGCATCGCAAAATGCAGGAGAGAAAACAAGAAAACTACGTCAGTCAGATTCGCTTTCAAACGTTCCCCCGCAAAACGCGGGCGCACACGACTAAGGCGCGGGGTGCGCTATCACAATCTCGCCGCTGTCTTCAAGCCGATTGATTACGCCTAGAATCTTGTCCTGCGCCTCGTTGACGAAGGAGGGTTGCAACGGTGCCATGTACTGAATGTCCTCTTTGAGCATTTCAGCCCGCCGCGGTGTCATATTGCGGTAGATTTTTGCCTGCACCTCATAGTCCGCATCTTTGAGTGCCTTCGCAAGGTCAGCGTTGTCAACTTCGCGAAGCAGTTTCTGAACGTCGCGGTCGCTGAGCAGCGCGATGTCTTCAATGGAGAATGTGCTTTTCTCGATGGCGCGAAGCAGCGAGTCGTAATGGCTAGAAAGCAGCCGCGCTTTGAGCTGCCGCCGCCCCTCGCTTCCGAGCGCACGGAGCGCGTTTTTCGCCTGCTTAGGTCCGCCCTCAACCAGATGCGTTTTGAAGAATCCCGCAGTGAATTTTTCAAGCTGGGACATGAAGTCGCGCTCCACTAATTTTAGGTCGCCTTCCGTGCCGTAGCCGTCGAGCAGTTCCGCAATGTTTTCCGAAAGCTCTTTCTGCTTTTCGGCTTCCTCGATGATGTACTTCCGCAAGACGGCGCGGTTTTCCTACACGGCGCAAATGGTCTCGCGGATTTGCTGCTTTGCGTCGGAAATGCGCTTTTCAAACAACGCGCTCATGCGGGGAATCTCCACTTCGGGAATCGTGATTTCGCCGCTTTCCGAAAGCCGCACAACGACCGCAAGCATTTTCTCGCGCGCTTTTGCAACGGAATCGGGGAGCGCGTCAGAATCACCAAGTGCCTGCCGCTCCTTTTCCACGGCTTTCTTTGCCTCCGAAAGCTGCTCAGTGAACTTCTCTGCGCACCGCTTTGACATATTGCCCGCAAGCGAGGTGATAAGCTCGTCGTTGTCATCGCATTGCAAGGCGAGAGCCAGCTCCGCGTTATCAACCTCGCGCAAAAATTTCTGCTGCTCGCGGTCGTGAAGGTTTAAGATTGTGGTGAGTGTAATCATAGTGTTCCTCCGTTCTGAAAAATATTTCGTCCTGCGTTATAGCTCGTCGTTCGCTTCGTCGGTTTCATCGGGTTCTTCCTCATCGTCCTCGTCGTCTTCGCCTTCCATCGCGTTTACGAGTTTGTTTTCTTTTTTCAAAAACGCTTCAAGCTCCTCTGGCGTGTGCTCAATCTTGACCTGATGGGCAGAACCTGAAAGCTCCAGTGGCGGAAGCGGGTTCAAAAGGAATTCCTCGCACAGCTCGTGCCCAAGCATTGCCGAAAGCTGGTATTTTGTGTACAAAACCACCTCGCCGCGGTGAAGGTTCACGATTGCCTGTACGCCCATCAAAAGCGAAAGCAGCCTTGCGGGCGGAAGGTGCTTTTCAAGATTGCAGAGCGAATAGCGCAACAAAAGCGCACGGCAAAAAAGAGGTGCTTTTTTGCGTTTTTCTTTTCCTCTGCGGACAGTTCTGGCAGCGTCTTAAACAAATTCATCGCTCGCCTCCTAGTCCTTCAAGCGGGTCTTGCAGTATTCTTCGCAGAGCGCGCGCCCCATCATGCTCGAAAGCAGAATAATCGTCATGCGCGGATTGTCGCCGCGTTGCAGCGAAAGAATTCCCTCCGCGCCAATCATAAGCGAAAGCCGCGTTTCGTCGTCCTCGTTGCGTGCGGAAGCGAGGGTGTAGCGGGCGATGTCCGCGATATTCTCCGCGTCAAAGCCGTCAAGCACCATCATCAGCATGCGGCGAAAAAGGGTTTCCTCAATGCCGCCCGCAGCAAACGGACGGATATAGGTCGCTTCGTCGTAAAAATCCTCGGCATCGAGTGCTGGCGTGGTAAGCGGTGGCAGCTCCGTTCCGTAATCCTCGCTCCAGCCGCCAGTGTGCTCTTCAAGCGAAAGAATCCCCGCCCTCCGCGCCTTTTCTGAAAGAGAAACGGCAAAATCCGCCGTCCGAAAAATCCGCTCCTTGTATTCGCCCTTCGCCTCAGGAATTGTGTCAAATAGGTTCATGTGTGTCTCCGTTTTGCTCAAGTTGGTTTTATGTATAACAATATAGGTGATTTTGCGGAAAAAAATTTCTGAAAATCCTAAAAAAAAATGCAGGATTTTTGCGGATTTTTTTGTTTTCCATGCAAACGGGTGATTTTCAATCAGCAAGTAGCAGAGGGCGGCGGTGGAAAACACTGGAGAATAAAAAGTTTGTGCCGTTTTTGCCAGAATTCCGTTGGGAACGCTCCACTTTACCGCGTGTTGCTCACTTTCACACTGGGGAAGCAAAACTTCGTGCCGTTTTCCTTACTTTTGTATTGGGGAAGTAAAACGCCGTGCCGTGCTGCCCGCTTTCGTGCTGGGGAGCGAAAATGCCGTGCCGTGTTGCTCGCCCTCGCACTAGGGGAGCGTTCAAACCAACCTCCGCTACCAGTTCTCGTACCGCTTGCCCGTGTCGAGCACTACGCTTCCTCTTCCATCTGCAAAAGCAAATCAGCGAGCGTCGTCTTTGAAAGCTCGGCTTCCAGCGCGTTCTGCGCGTTGAGCAGCGCGGGGTCAAGCACACGGTGGATGTTGCGCCCGATGGGGCAGTTCGCGTTTGGGTTGGGATGGAAGTTGAACACTTCGCGCTCCTCGTCGCCCTCGTTTATCGCATGGTACACATCGCGGAGCGTGATTTGTTCCGCAGCCTTTGCCAAATGGGAGCCGCCCACGCCAGCTGCGGTTTTGACCAAACCTGCCTTCTGCAATTGAAGCAAAATCTTTCTGATGATAACCGCGTTCACCCCTGTACTCTCAGAAATAAAGTCAGAAGTGACGCGATAATCCTTTTTAAAATAGGCGATGCATAAAAGCGTATGCACCGCCGCCGTAAAACGCACGCTGATTTTCATGCAGACCTCACCGCTCCCATGGTACAGCGGCTACAATGAAAAGGCAACTGGCTTTGCAAAATCCGCCCGCTCCGCCAAGCCTTTCACATGACCGAGGTTGTTGAGCGAGCCTTGCAGGTTTTTCAGGCAGAACACCGCGAGCAGCGGATGGTCGGGATTGTTCCCGTACAGCTCGCGCACAATCGCGCTCTTTTCCATGATTGCCTTCTTAACTTCCCGCGCCTCGTCGCCCGCATCGTCTGCGAACACCGCCTCCGCGCTAAAGCGAATCCACGCAGTCTCAATCTCGTTTTCCTGCAAGCGGCTTCCGCACAGCTCCACGAACGGCGACTTCTGCATTTCCGCATACATCGCCTTTTCCTTGTTCGTGCAGAACCACAATCTGCCGCCGCGCACCACCATATACTGCACGGGGCGCACCTTCGGCTTTCCGTCCAGCCCGACCGTTGCCATGTACTGCAAGCCCACGCCGTCCAAGTAAGATGCAATGTCATTGATTGTGATGTGTGTTTCTTCCATAGATTTTTCCTTTTCTGGCATAAAAAAATCACACGGAACACTTTCATTCCGTGTAATCTTTACCCTCTACGTCATTGCCGTGCTTGACACGGCAATCTGATATGCAAAAGATTATCGGGTCAAGCCCGATAATGACAGTTTTTGGGCAGACAGATTTATTCTTTCACAAGCGAGATTCGCTTCTGAACCGCGTTTCCCTTCACGATTTCCTCAACCAGCGCCGCCGCATAGTCCGCGTAGCTGATGATGCTTTCGCCCTTCGAGTTGAGCGTGAGTTCTTCGCCGCCCCAAATCCATTTTCCTGTTTTGGGAGCGTCCGCCTGAAAGTCGCCCGCCGGGCTGATGAATGTCCACTGAACATCATCGCGCTCACGGAGTTCTGCGAGAGCCTTTCCCTGCGCACTTGCGAGCGGCTTGAACGCATCGGGAAAGTCCGCGCCGTCCATCACCTGCGCTGTATGCTCCTTGTTCACATACAGGCTTCCCGCGCCGCCGACCACGATGAGCCGCGTTTTTGTGCCCGAAAGCAGGCCGCACAAGTGGGCGAGCGACTTTGAGTGATTCGGCAAGTCAGGCTCAGCCCAGGCACCGAACGCATCGACCACCGCATAGAATCCAGCGAGGTCGTCCTTTGTGAGCGCGAACAAATCCTTCTGCACAAAGTTCTCCGCACCGCTCTTGTTCTCGCCGCGTGCAAATCCCGTCACCTCAAGACCTGCCGCCTGCGCCTCCGCGACAACCAATTTCCCGACCTTTCCGTTTGAGCAAACTACTGCTACTTTCATAAAAAACTCCTTGTGGCGTGTTCGTCACCAATTTTTTGGGCGTTCCCCGCCGACTTGAAGCTATGCTGTCAAGTCGGCGGGTCGGGCTTTCCGCACTTCCGCTGTCGCTCCATACCGCAAGCGGTACGCCTTCGGCGGTGCTCCAATCCCTAACGTAATTGTTCTAATCACCTTACAACTATGAATGTACAGCAACCTTTATGTAATGTCAATAGAACTTCGGTGTTTTTTTTTCTGATTTTTTTGAAAGCGCGGGGAGGACGGCACGCCGTTTTTGCAGAGATTCCGTTGGAAACGCTCCACTTTGCCGCGTTTTGCCTGCTTTTGCGTTGGGAAAGCAAAAACTTTACCGCGTGACGGTCACTTTCCCCTAAAGTGCAAAAACTGTCGCCCACAGAAAAGTGCATTTTCCGCGCCAGACCTGACGAGCGCGGGGCAAGCATCGTTCCGAAAAAGCCGAAGTCCGAGTACACTTCACCGCGGATTTTCCGCACCGCGCGGCTCTTTCTCCCCGCGCGATTCCTGCACCAGCCGAGCGCGTCCCAGAGCATACTGTTTTCCCCGCACCCGCATTTTTTGTAGAGTTTGTGGATTGTCATTGTGTGTCCTCCTCGTGATTTTTCCTCGCCGCCGCACATTCCACGGCGAACTCTGCGACAAATCGGCGGAACTCGTCCTCGCTCGGCGTGAGGATTGCGGCAATTCCACGGTTCGTGCCTTCTGCGCCCTGCCAGTCCTTGTGCTGAATGTTCGCGGGCGTTGCGATGACGGTGAAGCAGTCCGAATCGCGCTCAAAAAAGTGCGGAAAACGGCGGTGCGGAAAGATTGCGACCTGTGCGCCCGCGTCAAAGCCCAGCTCCCAGAGTTGCATTTCGTCCGAATCGAGCGCGGCTTGGAACGTGCAAAGCAGGTCGGGCGAATCCCAGTCCGCGCCGACAAAGCCGCCGAAGCCCTGCCCAAAAAGGCTTTTCACCTGCTTTTTCTGCCGCTCCGAAAAGAATCCCTCCGCCGCATTCTCAATGCGCTTCACCTTGCGCGTTCCGCCGTTCCCGTCGCCGACTTTTTCCCACTTTTTCTCCTCGCTCTCCGCCATCACGCCCAAAAGCTGGTCAATCTCATTCTGCGAAAGCACTTCGCTCTCTTTTTTTGCCATAATTTCCTCCTGTTGCTTGCTTCACCGTGCAGAAACGCAAAAACTATGCAAAACGCACTTCCTTATTTTGCGGAAAGCCGATTTGCCTGAAAACTGGAAATGTCAGGACTTCTTTTAAGAATTTATCGAAAAGATTGGGAGTAACGAAACGAATCGCTGGAATTTCCCTTTACAATTTGCGTTTTCCCCATATTATTATGTAGAGGTGAGTGAGCGTTCAGTTACAAGGAGATTACGATGAGAAAGCTTATTATTTTTGTGCTTGCGCTTTTTATCGCAGCGAGCGCATTTTCTGACGCAAGGTCTAAATATGACAGCCTTGGTTATACCGGCTCAATTCCGTTTGGTTATAGCATTGACGGTAGACACGATACCACTGCTTATCGAAATGATATTAGCTCTTATCTGTGGTTTCCTAATAAGAGTGATATGGATTTGTTCGTTAAAACGATCTTTTGTCAAAATCCTAATAAATTACCACAGGAAAAGTTTGGTGGTTTTGGTTATGACCTTTACACAAAGATGGTAAGAGAAGGAGGCTACGCTATAGAGGTTTATTGGGTTACCGACGAAATTACTGGCAAGCAGTATGCTATTGCGCTAAATTATTGTACCTATAACTAACGCCCTACCACGAAAAACCAGCTTTTTCGCAGGTTTTCGCTTCGGGCCATGGTAATTTTTTGATTTTCGCTCTCCCTACATTTTGTTCAAGAATGGCACGAGTACGAGATTCATCGCGTCTTTAAGCACTTGGAGCGTTGCCTTTGCGAGCGCGAGGCGGGCGGCTTTTAAATCGGCGTCCTCTGCGTTCATAATCGGGCATTGCTGGTAGAATTTCGAGAAGAGTTTTGCCAAATCGTACAGATAATTCGCCATGACCGATGGGTCTTTGTTTTCGGCGGCGCGGGCGACCGTTTCGGGATATTCGCCCAATCGCTTGATTAAATCCCATTCTTCGCCAGCCTTCAGAGACTCCGAAGCATATTCTGGCGAAGCGGGAAGAGAGCCTTCGTTTTCGGCTTTTCGCAAAATCGAAGCGATTCTCGCGCCCATGTATTGCAAATAAGGCCCTGTGTTTCCGTTGAAAGAAAGCGATTCTTCGGGATTGAAAACCATATCTTTTACTGGGGAAACTTGCAGCAAATAATAGTGAAGTGCCGCCAAAGCGACTTTTTCTGCCACCTCGTCCGCGTTCCCGACTTCTTCTTCGCGCCCCTTTTCTTTGATGGCTTTGAGCGCGTCTGCGTGGAGCGAATCAATCAAGTCGTCAGCGTCAACGACCGTTCCCTCTCGGCTCTTCATGCGCCCGCTCGGAAGATTCACAAGTCCGTAGGCGAGATGATAGAGCTTGTTCGCCCAGTCAAATCCGAGTTTCTTTAAAATATAGAAAAGCACTTTGAAGTGGAAATTCTGCTCGGTGGCGACGACATACACGAGTTCGTTGAATGCCCAGTCACTGTGGCGGCTGATTGCCGTTCCGATATCCTGCGTGATGTAAACGCTCGTTCCGTCTTTTCGGAGAAGAACCTTTTCGTGGTCTTCGCCGTCACGACCTTTTCCGACGACTTCCGTGACATCAACTCGCACCGAACCGTCTTCCGCGCGGAAAAACACGCCTTTTTCGAGTCCTTTTTGAATTTCGTCCTTGCCTTTGAGGTAGGTTTCGCTTTCAAAATAAAACTGGTCGAACGAAACTCCCGTGCGTTTGTAGGTTTCCATAACGCCGTTGAAAGTCCAGTCGTTCATCATTTTCCAGAGTTTTCGCGTTTCCTCGTCGCCCGCTTCCCATTTTCTAAGCATTTCTTCGGCTTGCTCTTGCGCTTCGGGGTGGGCGGTCTCAGGCTTGTCTTTTTCGCCTTTTAAATAACGGTCGAATTCAACATAGCACTGCCCCACGAAGTGGTCGCCTTTCATGCCAAGCGATTCTGGGGTGTCGCCGTTTTTTTCGTGGAAAAGTTTGTAGGCGAGCATTGACTTACAGATGTGGATTCCTCGGTTGTTGATTAAATCGACTTTGTAGACTTCCGCGCCCGCTTTCGCAAGGATTCGGCTCACGCTTTCGCCCAAAGCATCGTTTCGCATGTGACCTAAGTGGAGCGGCTTATTCGTGTTCGGCGAAGAAAATTCAATCATAATCTTGTGACCCGCGAGCGGAACACTTCCGTCAGAGCCGATTGTTCCGTAATTTTTGCCTTCTTCGTCGATTTTTGAGAGAATCGCTTTGACTGCGCCCGCCTTGTTCATTTTGAGATTGACATAAGGACCTGCCGCAAGCACTTCACCGATTTTTTTGGCTCGAACGGAAAGGTCTTCCCCCTCAAAAATAATACGCACAATTTCCTTCGAAAGAAGCGCGGGGGCGGCTCTAAACGGTTTTGCAAAAACAAAAAGAGGAATTCCCGCATCTCCTAATTCTGGTTTTGGTGGCGTTTCTACCGCGATTTTTGCCGCGTCAAAATCCGCTTCGATTCCTTTTTCTTTTGCAAAAATCAAAAGCGCGTCAAATACAATTTTTTTGAATTCTTCTTTTATGCCGTTCATTTTTTGTTTTTCCTCAATTTTTCAAAAACGCCCTTTCCCACAAAGAAAAGGGGCGGTTTTTCTATACATTCAATGATTTTTCCTTTATTATAGAAAAATGCGTGTTGTTTTACTAGCGACAATCGCAATCTTGGGCTTTGTCTGTTTGGGATGCCCAAAACAATCACAAGAACAGAGGGATAAGATGGATACAAAAGTTATCGACCAGTACATTGACGAGTTGATGACAAAATCAACGGCAGACCTTCCGATTTGGAACGTTGAAAAAGCACGGCAGGGAACAAAATCGGGGTGGGATTACATCGATGGTTGCATGATTATGGCATTGCTGGAATTGTACGAAACGCGAGGAGACAAAAAATTCCTTGAGTTTTCTGACAAATACGAAGAGCATAGAATTGCAGAAGACGGCACAATCGACGGTTATGACAAAAACGAGTGGAATCTTGACAACATAAATGGCGGAAAAAATCTTATAACTCTCTGGCGACTTACAAAAAAACAAAAATATCACGCCGCACTCAAAAAACTCTACGAGCAAGTTGAAAATCAACCACGTACAAAAGAAGGCAATTTTTGGCATAAAGCGATTTATCCGCATCAAGTGTGGCTCGACGGGCTTTACATGGTTTTGCCGTTTTTTATGGAATACGACGTGCTTTTTTCCGCTGGGGCGCACAAAAATGACATTTACGCGCAGTTTTTTAACGTGGAAAAATACATGAAAGACGAAAAAACGGGTTTGTATTTCCACGGCTACGACAGTTCAAAACAGATTTTTTGGGCAAACAAAGAAACGGGCTTGAGTACCAATTTCTGGCTTCGCTCGCTTGGTTGGTTTTCAATGGCGATGCTCGACACACTCACAAAAGACAACGACAAAACGAGCGAAAATTGGCAACATCTCAAAAAAATGTTCGTTTCGCTCCAAGAATCAATGCTCAAAATCCAAGACGAAAGCGGAATGTGGTTTCAAGTTCCAAACAAAGCAGGCGAAGGCAAAAATTACCTTGAAACGTCTGGAACTGCGATTTTTGCGTACTCGCTTATGAAAGGGTTTCGACTTCAGATTCTTGACGCGGTTGAAATGCAAGCGGCGGGAGTAAAAGCGTTTCGCGGGATTTGCAACAAATATTTGAGTACCGACGGCGGCACGCTTCATCTTGACGGAATCTGCCTTGTGGCAGGTTTGGGACCCGAAAAGTCCCCACGGCGCGACGGAAGTTTTGAATATTACATGAGCGAACCTGTCGTAAAAGACGATGCAAAAGGCGTTGGACCTTTTATTTTGGCGTATAACGAATTTTGTTTAATCGGAAATTAAAAAAAAAATGTTCTGAAAAATTTGTTTTCAGAACATTTTTTTTTGCAGTTTTACCAAAGTTAGCGCGATTTTGCGAGTTCTGGATTTTTTTCTTTGAGCATTTTTTTATTTTCGTACATCGCTTTGTCAGCGCGGTTAAAGACATCGTTAAAATCGCGGTCAATATTGCTCTCATACGAAGCGGCTCCCGCAGCAATTTGATATGGCACTCCAAAATCAGCCATATCTAAAAGACTTCGCTCGGCGGTTGTTTCTTGCAATTTTGCGATAAGAAATTGCGGGTCTGCCGAACCGTTTATAATCGTGCAAAACTCGTCGCCACCCGTGCGATACAGCGGGAAGCCCACGAACGTTTCTCGCATACATTGAGAAACGTGCTTCAACATCACATCGCCTTTTTCGTGTCCGATTGAATCGTTTATTGTCTTCAAATTATTCACGTCCATTACGATTATCGTAAACGAAGCGCGATTCATTTTTATCTCGCTTTCGATGACTTCTTTTGTTGTTTCAAAAGCCGCTTTGTTGTTCAGTCCCGTCATCGCGTCCGTGTACGCCAAATTGTGGAAATGGTCGTAATATCGTTTGAGCGACGCGCTCATCATTCCAAACGTTTCTGAAAGTTGCCCAATTTCGTCGTCCGCTTTATACGAAAGCGTTACGTCAAAATTTCCTTCAGCAAGGCTACGGCTTGCGGCGGTCAATTCATTGAGCGGTTTTAAGAAACTTCGGATTACAACGAGCGAAATCAAAACGGCAACGAACGCAAGAAACAAACTCAATCCAATCGCCATAAAAAGAAGATTTTGCCGCGTGGCGTTTATTTCGCTCAACGGCGCAGTTACGCACAGCGTCATTCCGTTCGAGAATTTGGTGGCAAACAATTTCATCGAACCAGCGTCGCTTTCGTATTTTACAGGATGCCCGCTTTCGAGAGCCGCGTGAGTCGCAGAAAGAAGCGCGTTTTCCTCGATTCCAAATTGCTCTTTGTAAAGTCCATCGGTGTGTTCTTTTTCGTAGAGAATATTGTCCTCGATGTCAAACATGACCGCGCTTCCCGTGTTGTACACCGTAACTTTTGCAAGTTCATCGCACACAACGTTCACGTCAATGTCCATGCCGATTACGCCTGCAAAACGCCCGTAAACGTAAATCGGCATAACGTAAGAAATCATGCGCACGTTGAGATTTTCGTTGTCGTAAGGACCAATCCACACACCTTCTTTTGCATTTTTTGGAATGTAGTACCAGCCCGTATGTTCAATGTCGTCTTCTTTGTAGAGCGAAAGGTCGGTCAGCGGAATCGACTTGTATTCGCCAAAATCTTCCCGCCGAAACAAAAATCCCTTTGGTTCTTCTTTTATGGCATCTGTCAAACGGCAATAAAAAACGCACACGTAATCGTTTCCGCGGGCTTCGCTCATGGCGAGTTGCCCAATTTTCTCAAGATATTCTTCTCTAAAAGACGCGCTGTAAAGTCGTCCAAAAAGTTGCGCTAGTTGGTCATAAGCATAATAGTAGATGTTTTTGACCGAATGTTCTGTTGAAATGAGCATTTGGTCAATGCTTATCGCGCTTTCGCGACCAAGATGTTCAAGAAGTTGATTTGAGTCGCGTTTATTCAAAGTGTTTATGCTGATAATTGAAACTCCCGTGAGAGCGCTGGCAATAAAAACTGCAAAAGCCACAACAACGGCGATTATTTTTGTCTGAATGGACTTCACTTTTTCCCTACCGATTCATTACCATTTTACGCTTTTTCCGACAATCGAAAGCATATCTTTGACTTCTTGTTTTGTCGCAAATCCATCGTCAACGTATTTTTCCCAAACACGCTCCGCGTAAGGAATAAACGCCTTCCGCTCCAAAGGCGAAAGTTCCACAACTTCCACGCCCGCGCTTTTTATGTGCTTGATGTACGCTTCATTTTCCGCGTCTGTAATTTGAGCGTTTTCGTCCATCATCGCACGAGCGCATTCGGTGAGAATATTTTGATATTCCTTTGGAAGCGAGTTCCACCAACTAAGGCTCACGTACATCAGTTCAGGGAAAAATTGATAATTGATAATCGTGCAATATTTTTGAACTTCATAAAAACGGCTCGAATCAATGAGCGCAAGCGGATTTTCTTGTCCCGCAACACGACCTTCAGAAAGCGCAGTGTAAAGTTCCGTAAACGGCACAACCGTTGCAGACGCTCCAAGTTCATTCAAAAAGTTCACAGTCGCCACGATTTGTGGCGCACGGATTTTTAACCCTTTCATGTCAGACGGCTTCCGAATTGGATGAACGCTGTTCGTAATTTGCCTAAACCCAGAATCGTCGCCGACCGCAAGCACAAACATATTGCTCGCCTCTGCCTCGCTCAACATTTCTTTTACAAAATCGCTGTAGCACAGTTTTCGCGCGTCAGAAAGCGAATCCGCAATCATCGGAAGCCCCAAAAGTTGGCTTTTTGGAACGTAATCAAGGTCGCCACCACGAACTGCCTCAAGTTTTCCTTCGCTCACCGCAACGGTCATCTCGGTTTCGTCGCCTTTTGAGCCATTTGCGTAGATTTCTATGCTGATTTTTCCGTTTGTCGCCTTTTCGACTTGTTCCTTAAAAAGAACGAGCGAGCGATGGCGCGGCGAACTTTCCGTTTGCGCATGTCCAATTCGCATAACAAATGTATCGTTATCACTTTTTTTTGCCGCCTCGGAAATCGATTCTTTTACAGAATTCTCGCTTTTTTGCTCATTTTGCTCCGTCTTTTTTTCATTTTTTGTACAAGACGTAAAACAGAATACAAAAAAAGTACATACAATTCCTATAAAAATTTTTGTCTTTTTCATATTTTCCCCTTTTCTAACACTCGGTGATTGAGTCTATTGCCCAAAACTTTCAACATACATTCAATAAAACTATCAACTTTTGATTTTTTATGAGTTTTTGAGTAAAAATTATTATACCATTTTATTTTGATTTCTTGCAAAAAAAATATAATAATCTCAAAAATGCTCTAAATATATATACAAGTGTCCCCCCCCCCGAAAAATTGTCAAGAGAAATCTATTTTTGTTAATCGCAAACAACGAATGCCGCTTGAACAGTCATAGCACGGCTTCTTTCGTCTAAAGAAATATGTTCTGGTAAAAAAGCCGCCTCACGCCGAAAACTTCCAAAAGTCATTTCGCTAGATAAAAGCCGAGTACAACACGTACATTCCCGCGCCACCGTGATATTTTCTTCCAAAATCCCCGCTTGTTTTAATACAAATATATTCGCTTCTTTTAACGAAAGATTTTTTCCAGAAACGCTTTTTTCTCCAAAATCGTGCGCAAATGCCGTTCGTCGCTCATCGTCAACAGAATAGCAACATGAGCCAATATGCGCTCCAATCGCGACAAGTATATTTTCCGCGCGAGAAGAAAATCGCTCTTCCATAAAATTGACAGCAACCCCCGCAATTCCCGTGCCTTTCCAGCCAGAATGAATCGCTGCGTGCGCGCCCGTTACCTCGTCAAAAAGGAAAATCGGAACGCAATCCGCCACCGTAACAACTGGAATTATGTTTAGATTTTTTGTTGCAATTCCGTCGGCACGAATATTTTTTGTGTCGCCACAGACGCTCGACTCAACGACGATTTTTGAATGAATCAACTCAACGGCTGACACGGTTTTTGAAGGAAAAACGCGAGAAAAAAATGCGTCCCGCACCTCGTTTTTTTCATTCCAACGGAAACGCATTGAGCGAGCGCGTTTTAACGTCATTCCCCAGTGCGCCCCGTTCACAACGCTTCCCGCGCGAAAAAACGGCGCAAGCACAAAATCCTGAGATGGTGAAACATAATCAAGAAGCGATATTTCATTCATTTTTCTAAGCGTCGTCTTCGATTCCAAAACTTTGTGGCGCGTCAACGAGTTCAAGTTCTCGCACAAGATTCAACGCGCTTTCAAGCGATTGCCTTGCCTCTTGAAGCGTTTTTTGGAATTTTTGATTTTCGTGTCCCAGGATTTGATGCAAGTTCGCAACGATGTCAAATTCCTTTTCCTTTCGGATTCCAATCGCCGCCGCAAGCACTTTTTCAAGCAGTCTGTCAGAATCTCCAAATCGATGCAAAATAGACTGCGTTTCGCCCGTAATGCTTTTCATAAATTGCTCAATTTGATTTTGCTCTTGCAACGTGCGAGTTTTGTCGTCGCTTCCAACGTGCGAAAAAAAGATTCCCACATCGCCAGACGGTTTTAGGCGGTCGTTGAGCGCGTTTATTGCCGTGGCGTTCAAAACAAATGAATTAAAAGCGTCGGTGAGAGCCGTTTGATTTTCTTTCTTTTTGAATGTGCCTTCGACCATGAGCGTTTTTAGAGCAAGTTCAAAATGCGGAAATTTATCCTTGAAATACCAGGTCAAAAAACCCGCCGTAAGTTCATAGCGGAATCGAACGCTGCCACCTTTGAGATTTATCCACGGACGATTCGGCAGTTTTGGAAACGCCTCAAGTCCAAAATGCCCATGCAAACTTTGCCTTAGCATTTCTCGTTTGCACGCAACTGTCCAGGCTTCCCATTTTTTATCAAAGATTTTTTTCCAACTCGCCTTAAACTTTACAAACCAATCTTCGCCACCTGCAAACGGTTCTGGTCGCCAGTAGCAATCGGAATAAACGACAGAACAAAGCGAAATCATCGGCACGCTGTCCATGAACATTCGCAAAATCGCCACGTGTTCCCGCGCTTTTCGCATAAATTGCATCGATTCGCCGTCAACTTCGTCGATGTCGGAAACGATTTTCCGCGAATTTCTAACGGAAAACAGATAGAGCGACTCAAGAACGCCCTCGGAAAGTCTGAATCCGTTACAAAGGCATTTTGCAAAAGACGCGAGTTCTTGCTCGATTTGACTAAACGGACACGTGTGGATTTCCGTTGTAATTTCGGCAAACAAACTTTGAAGGCGCACAAACGGAAGGCGCACAAAACGACGAAGCCAATCAACGCTTTTTACGGCATCGTACATATTGCGTTTTAAATCGGGCGGAATGTTCGAGAAAATGTCGTCCATGTTTCGCAGCAAATCAACGCGAAGTTCAAGACGAACATCTGACATTACAGGATTCACATAAGGGTCAACATTTTCGTTCATTTCTTCGGAAACGCTTGGCATAACAACGGAACCCAAAAAAACGTAAAACGCACCCTCGTCTTGCTCAAGAGAAACGATATATGGACGAAAAAAATCCGCGACGGCTTTGAGTTCGCACAGTCGGTCGTAAAAAAGAGGAAGCAACAGTCTGCGCTTAAAATCAATAAGACCTGGATAATTTTTTGTGAGGGAACGAGAAATTCCCGCAACCTTTATTTCGTTCAAAAGTTGCTCGGCATTTTTAGACGTAAAAACAGAACGAATCCAAAGCATAATGCGAAGTGCAAGCGATTCTTTTTTTAGAAGTTCAGAAAGCGGAACGCTCGGTTCGGACGGAATTTCCTCAATTGGCGTAAACGAATCGTCCTCAACGGGCACGACTCCGCGCATTCTCTCAAAAAGAACCTTTCGCTCCTCAAGAGAGATTCCAGAAACAAGGCTGTCAAATGAATTTTCTGCCATGAAACTCATTCTACAATATTATCAGGACTTTTTGAATAGCGTTGACAGAAAAATGGGAAGAAGCGAAGCCAAGTGGTGGTTTCGACAGGCTCAAACCACCAAAGCGACAAAAAACGCTGTGGTTGAGTTCATCAAAACCACCGCGCTTTTCACACCGAGCGTTAGAGTCTGTTTAACAACCATGAAATTGCGTCATTCTTGAGGAAGCAAAGCGACCGAAGAATCCTTGTTTTCGATATACCTGAGATTCTTCGCTTCGCTCAGAATGACATAGTGGACAAACTCTTAGATTATTTTCCCAATGCTTCCACGACGAGCTGGCCCATCTTCCTTGTGCCGACGAGCTTTCCCGCCGCCTTCACCTCGTCGAGCCTCGCTCCCGCGATGTCGCCGGTGCGATAGCCCGCGTCGAGCACCGCGCTCACCGCGTCCTCGATTTCCTTCGCCTCGGCCTCGAGCTTGAAGCTGTAGCGCAGGAGCATCGCCGCCGAGAGAATCGTGGCGAGCGGGTTCGCCAAATCCTTTCCCGCGATGTCGGGCGCGCTTCCGTGAATCGGCTCGTAGAGGCCGGGACCCGTGCCGTCGCCAATCGACGCGCTCGCGAGCATTCCGATTGAGCCGGTGATTTGGCTCGCCTCGTCGGAGAGGATGTCGCCGAACATGTTGCTCGTGGCAATCACGTCGAACTGCTTGGGATTCCTGACCATCTGCATGGAGGCGTTGTCGATGTACAGGTACGAGAGCGAAACGTCGGGGTAGTCCTTCTTCACGTCCTCCGCCACGCGCCGCCAGAGCTGGCTTGAGTTCAGGATGTTCGCCTTGTCAACCACGCAGAGCCGCTTCTGCCGGTTCTTTGCGTACTCGAATCCCAGGCGCACGATTCGCTCGATTTCTGGGCGCGTGTACTTTTCCGTGTCCCACGCCGTGTTCCCGTCCGCGCTCGTCCCGCGCTCGCCGAAGTAGATTCCGCCCGTGAGCTCGCGCACGATGAGGATGTCAAGCCCGTCGCCCACAATCTCGTCCTTGAGCGGGCAGGCGTCCTTGAGCTGCCTGAACATGACGGCGGGGCGCAGGTTCGCGAACACCTTCATGCCGCCGCGAAGGCCGAGCAGCGCCTTCTCGGGGCGCAATTCGGAGGCGAGGTTGTCCCACTTTGGACCGCCCACCGCGCCGAGCAGCGCCGCGTCCGAGTCGAGCGCAATCTGGAGCTGCTCCTTCGGGAGCGGATGCCCGAACTGGTCGATTGCGCTTCCGCCCGCGACGACGTTCGTGTAGTTCCACTTGTGCCCGTGCTTCTTCGCGATTGCGTCCAAAACGTTCACCGCCTCCGCCACAACGTCGGGCCCGATTCCGTCGCCCGGAATCAATGCGATTGTCTTTTCCATTTGAAACTCCTTAATCACCGCCGATTTTGCGGCATCATTCTCACTCGCTCCATACTATCACCGAAAGCCGAAATTTGAAAGAGCCGCTTGCTGGTTGCTTCGCTCGGCCTAATCCTTGCTTTGTGGACGCTAGCGGAGGCTGGGCTTCGTTCTGTCCGTAGTGGGGATGTTGGGGGCTGGTTGCTTCGCTCGGCCTAATCTTCGCTTTGTGGACGCTAGCGGAGGCTGGGCTTCGTTCTGTCCGTAGTGGGATTGTTGGGTGCTGACTGTTGCTCGGTCGAATCCACCGGCAGCTTGCTCATCGGCTTTTCGACACGGCTTCGGCAGCTGTCAGGATTTGGGCTTTGAACTTTGAATCAGGCAAAGGCAACGGTGACGAACAAGGCTCATCGTGGTATACTAGACCTGTTCGGAATCCTGATTTCTCTCAGGCCCTTGCGAGTCTTGTTCGGAAAGGGGGAAAAGGAATTTCCGAACACCTCTGGTTCACTTTTTGGAGGATTTTATATGGAAGATTACAAGAGGGAATTCATCGACTTCATGGTTGAGTGCGGGGTGCTGAAATTCGGCTCGTTCACGCTCAAGAGCGGGCGGCTCTCTCCGTTCTTTATGAACGCGGGGGCGTACGTGACGGGCGGGCAGCTCATGCGGCTCGGCGAGTTCTACGCCCGCGCAGTCCACGACAACTTCGGGGACGACTTCGACGTGTTCTTCGGACCCGCGTACAAGGGAATCCCGCTCGCGGTGGTGACGGCGGTCGCGTACTCAAGGCTCTACAAAAAGGAGGTCATGTACTGCTCGGACCGCAAGGAGGAGAAGGACCACGGCGCGGACAAAGGCTCGCTCCTCGGACACAAGATGAGGGACGGGGAGCGCGTGGTGATAATCGAGGACGTGACGACGAGCGGAAAGTCAATCGAGGAGACCTACCCCAAAATCAAGGCGCAGGAGGAGAGGGCGGGCGGAATCGAGATTGTGGGCGAGATTGTGTCGCTCAACCGAATGGAGAAGGCCCCCGGCACCGACAAGGCCGCCCTCGACGTGATTTCGGAGAAGTACGGCTTTCCCGCCCGCGCAATCGTGTCCATGGACGACGTAATCGAGGCCCTCTACACGAACGGCGACAGGAAAGTCATCACCGACGAAATCAAGAAGGAAATCGACGCATACTACAAGACCTATGGCGCAAAATAGATTTCAGAAACAGACGCACTTTGTGGGAATCCTGCCTCCAGAGGGGCTTTCCGAAGCGATTGAGAACTGTCGGGCGTGGATGGCAGCGAATTTCGGCTGCAAGTCGGGACACGCGACTCCCGTCCACATCACGATCGTGCCGCCATTCGCACTCGAAGGGGAGTTCATGACGCGGCGACTCGTCCGCACGGTGCAGTCCGCCGCGGAGGAGCTGATTTCCGTCGGCTCGTTTCCGTTCACGGCGAGAGTGGGCGGCTTCGGCGCGTTCGGCGACAGGACGATTTTCGCAAAGGTCGAGCAGGGCGATGGCTGGAACCGCCTCCGCGAAAAAATCACCCACGCCATCCAGAAGGAATTCCCCAAAATCAGGCGCGACACGCGGGCGTACCAGCCGCACATGACCGTGGCGAACAGGGACATTCCCCCGGGGGCCGCCGCCAGCGCGCTCTCGTACTTTTCGGAGCTCGACGTGTCCGCGTCGTTCGCCACCGACAACATAGCCGTCTTCACCAGAAACGGGGCAGGCGGCTGGGAGGCCCTCGACGAGAACGTAATCAGGCTCTCCGAGGAAGACTAGAGCGACGCGCAGCAGACAATCATCAAAATGGCGGGTGGTGATTCTTCGCTTTGCTCAGAATGACAGGTAAAGTTCGCGCCCGCTCGGAATGGCGAGCGGCTTTGTCGCCTTGTCGTTCTCGCGGTTTCTGTGTATTATTGTGCCTAGTGGGACGCTTGCATCTGCGGCGGCTTGCCTCCGATTTCTCGTGAATGAAGGAGGCTGTCTATGACGGATTACGAAAAAGCGATGCTTGTCATTGCGATTGTCGGACTTGTTATAGAGGTTCTTTCCTTCCTGAAAAAATAGGAAAAAGAGCATAAAAAAGCCCGCCCTGTAGCTTCCAACTTCGAGGGCGGGATTATACCTGCTACGGAGGCGGTCGCTCGGTTGCAAGCGTCCCCGTTTTTTATAATATACACCGCTAATGCGATTTTGTCAAATTCTCGTATATCCTGAACAATTCGCTGACAATCTCCTGTTCCGACAAGGGGCTTAAGCCCCTTGTTTTGGCAAACCCATACGCGCTCATCACCGCCTTGCTGTTTATGCCAATTTTGTGTAGTATTGTCGTAAGGGGACGCTTGCATCTGCGGCGGCTTGCCTCCGATTTCTCGTGAATGAAGGAGGCTGTCTGTATGACGATTTACGACATCGTGGTGCTTGTCATCATGGTTCTTTCTCTGATTATAGACCTGCTCACCTTCCTGAAAAAATAGGACAAAGAGCATAAAAAAAGCCCGCCCTAAGCTACCAACTTCGGCGGGCTTGTAAATCAAGCTACGGAGGCGGTCGCTCTTTTGCAAGCGTCCCCGCTTTTTATAATATACACCGCTAATGCGATTTTGTCAAATTCTCATACATCTTGAATAATTCGCTGACAATCTCCTGTTCCGACAAGGGGCTTAAGCCCCTTGCTTTGGCAAAGCCATACGCCACTTTTCCCCGCCTTGCCGTTCCTGCTGATTTCGTGTACTATGCAAACAGTGGGACGCTTGCATCTGCGGCGGCTTGCCTCCGATTTCTCGCGAATGAAGGAGGCTGTCTATGACGGATTACGAAATAGCGATGCTTGCCATTGCGATTCTTGCTCTTGTAATAGACCTGCTCACCTTCCTCAAAAAATAGGATAAGAGCATAAAAAAAGCCCGCCTGACAGCTACCAACTTCGGCGGGCTTATAACAATAGCTTAACGGAGGCGGTCGCTCTTTTGCAAGCGTCCCCGCTTTTTTTAATATACACCGCTAATGCGATTTTGTCAAATTCTCATACATCTTGAATAATTCGCTGACAATCTCTTGTTCCGACAAGGTGCTTAAGCCCCTTGTTTTGTCAAACCCATACGCGCTCATCACCGCCTTGTCGTTCGCTTCGTGGGCTTTGCGCAAATCGGGCGGCATGAAGGTTTCGTCGTACAAATCAGCAAGCGTTGATTCGGGGAACTTGGCGCGAGCGTCCAAAATGCCCTGTGCCGTTTCTTCGATTTTGGCTTTCTGAGCGTCCGTCGGAAGTGGCCAAGGGAAGTTGTTGTAGACGTTTGTCACCGTTATGCGTAAGTCGCTTTTCAGCCTTCCACAGACAGCCCGAGTCCACACCATGAACACGCTTGAATTCAGTATGCCAAAATCATACAGGGTCGCGTTCGGCATAATCCGAACTGAATTATTCGCTATAACGGTACAGGGCAAATAGCCAATCGGAACATAACGCCGCCTCTCGCTTGAAGTCAGCGGAAGCAGGAGATAGTTGCCGCTTTCAGGCTGCATATTTTCAATAAACAGATATGGATATGCCGCCCATTTCTTCGTAGCCGCCCTTCTGCTTTCAAGCCTGAACTGTTTTACCCGCTCGACACGCTTTGCAAGCGGCGGGATTTTCTTTAGCTCAACGGGATTTTGGTTTACGCACCAAAGGCAATACCGCTTTACATTGTGCAAGAATGTTTGTCCGTTCGCAGCCTCCCGCAAGAATTTCTTCGCAGTTGGATATTTTTCTATGATAGAATTATATTCCTCTTCAGTGAAGTAAAATGCTCCGTCATCACCACCAAGACTTCCGTGCATCATAATAGAAACGCCGGCGCATAGTGGAAGATTTCTGTCTCCCACAAATACCGTCGGTGCGTCCAGCAGATATGGGTTTATGTTTTTCGCGACCTGCCTGTTCCCGCTTTCGTCAAAGATGATTTTTTCTTTTTGTGCGCTATTTTTGTCGCTGAATCCCAAAATAACGCAATGCACATGAGCCTTTGACTCTGATTCGCTATCCCAGGCAAAAGTCCTGTAGGCAAAATCAAACTGAATGTTGTTCTGCTCAAACAGCGGTTTCCAAACAATCGCCACTTGCTCACCCTGAATAATCGAGTTTGTCGAAACGAAAGCACACTTTGTCTTTGTACCTTTGACAAGCCGTGCCGCCTTTGCGTACCAGCCGACGACATAATCAATATTCTTTCCCATATCGCCCGTGACAAGCTTCAAATCTTCCTTCTGCCTGTCGCTTTGGAATGTGTAGCCCACGAACGGCGGGTTTCCGATGATGTAGTCGTAGACAATTGGGTTAGGCTCTTTGCTTTTCGGCGTGATTTTGTACTCGACTTCCTTTGCGACCACATTGAGTTCCTTGAAGTGCCGCCCTGTCAGCGCCGCCTCTTCGGGTGTCGGCTCGTGGACTTCGAGGCTCTCGTTGTAGGGGGCTTTCTCAAAGATATTGAGTTTTTCGGTAAAGAGAAGCCCCAAGTCCTCGTGTTCGCTGAGTGTCGCCCAGTCAAGGCGGAGCGCATTCCCCTCGATGATGTTCGCGTGGTTGGTAAGCGGCAGGAAGTCTATGTTCTGGCTTAAGATTGCCTCCGTTTCGGCGACCATCTGGCTTTCGGCAATCCACAGCGCGGTCTTTGCCACCGTCACAGCGAAGTCGTTTATCTCAATGCCGTAGAACTGATTTATGTGCACTTTGATGAACTCATCGAAGCCTAGAATCTTTTCGCCCTTGTTCAAAAGCGAAATCACTTTGTTTTCAAGGCGGCGGAGCGAAAGATAGGTCTCGGTAAGGAAGTTGCCGCTCCCGCACGCGGGGTCGAGGAAGGTGAGCGCGCCGAGCTTCTTCTGGAACGCGTGGAGCGCGGCGGTGCGCTCCTTTGGGGAAAGATTCTTTCGGCGAGGACGACGGTCATTGAGCCTGTCGAAATGACCGCTGTTGCTGGTGTCGGTGGTTTCGACAGGCTCAACCACCGCATTTTTCTGCGCAACCACCGTGCCACCGCAAATCGCCTCAAACTCCGCGTTCAAGTCGTCCAAAAAGAGCGGGTCGATGACCTTGTGAATGTTGGCGATGCTCGTGTAGTGCATTCCGCCCTTGCGCCGTGTTTCGGGGTTCAAGGTGCTTTCAAATACCGCGCCGAAAATCGTGGGGCTGATGTCGCTCCAGTTGAACGGAGCGCACTCGTTCACGATTACATCGACAATCTCCTGCGTGAAGTTCGGAATCTCAATCCGCTCGTCCTTGAAAAGCCCGCCGTTCACAT
>ERZ842401.1820-NODE-1820-length-29400-cov-5.429647_pt1 | contig 29400 bp, 24 predicted proteins | sample MGYA00521270_ERZ842401 | MGnify/ENA primary metagenome ERZ842401 (study PRJEB31892, sample SAMEA3878208) | bioreactor metagenome | biome: Moose rumen | place: Sweden | collected 2011-10 | study: EMG produced TPA metagenomics assembly of the PRJEB12797 data set... | reverse complement strand
ATGTGAATGCAGCCGGTTTATAAGGTATTTCACGTTCACCTCCGTGTTAAAAATTCAGGGCATGATATCTGAAACTTTATATTCTGAGGCTTGAAACTCGCTTCGCGGGGCAGACGAACTCCAAGAGAAAACTTGGCCAATGAAAACATAAAACTATGTAAAGATAAGTCATTGCAAGTTATAATAAAGTAGGTAATTAAAATAACAAATCAAAAGAAAAATGAAAGAAACATAAAAACACAATAATGACAGCATAAAAACAATAAAAGCATAAAAACAATAAAAGCAAAAAAATAAAAGCATAAAAACATAAAAACAATAAAAGCATAAAAGGAGAATATATGAACTACAAAGAGACAAGTGCTATATGGCTGGAAAAACTTCCTAAAGATGATCCTCTTTTCAAGGACCTGGAAGAACTTATAAATAAAGCGGTTACTGACAAAACCGCTGATGCAAATTTAGAGGATTGTTTTTATAAAGAATTATCATTTGGAACGGCAGGACTTAGAGGCAAGCTAGGCGTTGGGACTAACAGGATGAATTATTATACAGTTGGAAGAGCCACTCAGGGAATAGCCGATTATATTAAGGGATTCGGACAAGAAGCTATGGATAGGGGAGTTGTAATTGCCCATGATCCACGTCATTTTTCAAAAGATTTTTCAAAATTAACAGCTTCGATTCTTGCAGCTAATGGTATTAAGGCATATGTTTTTTCTGATCTGAGGCCGACTCCGGAACTAGCTTTCCTGGTAAGAAGACTTGGAACAATATCAGGAATCAATATAACAGCGTCTCATAATCCTAGAGAATATAATGGATATAAGGCGTATTGGGATGATGGATGTCAGGTTGGGCAGGAAATTGCCGATGGTATGACAGAATGTATTGTGAATATAGACTATTTTTCCGGTATTAAGAAAATTGATTTCAATGAAGCTAAGGAAAAAGGTTTAATAATTGAGCTTGATGAAAAATATGACAGGGAATATCTCGATAGGATAGAGGCTCTTTCAATTCATGGAAAAGATGAAATTGACCTTACTATTCCTCTGGTATATACACCGTTAAATGGAGCAGGAAGTATTCCGTTTACGCAAATGTTACAGGATAGAGGATTTACTAATTGGAGAATTGTTGAAGAGCAAAAGAATCCTGATCCTGACTTTACTACAGTTGGATATCCTAATCCAGAGGCTCCTGCTGCGTTCAAAATGTCCGAGGAACTTGGAAAAAAATTTGGAGCTGAACTTCTTATGGCTACAGATCCGGACTCTGACAGATTTGCAATTGAAATCCTGACAGATGAAGGCGATTATATACCTCTTAATGGTAATCAGACGGGATATCTTTTGGTTAATTATATTCTGGAGGGAAATAAGAGTGCTGGCACGTTGCCAAAGAACGGAGCAATGGTCAAATCTATTGTTACTTCAACTATGACGACCAAAATGGCGAAGTCCTACGGCGTTGAAATGTTTGAATCACTTACAGGCTTTAAAAATATTTGTGGAAGAATTCCTTATCTTGAGGAAAATAATTATAAATATCTGTTTGGATATGAAGAGTCCGTTGGATATGCTGCTTGCCCGGATATCAGGGACAAGGATGGTATAAGTGCAGGTATGCTTGTTGCAGAAGCTGCAGCATATTATAAAAAGCATGGGAAAACTTTATGGCAGGTTCTAATAGAGTTATATGAAAAATATGGATTTTATGACGAATATGAGCCTAATATAATTCTTGAAGGAATTGAAGGAGCGAAGCGTATAGGGCGTATGATGGACTATATCCGCAGTAATCCTCCTAAAGAAATTGCAGGTAGAGAAGTTATAAGAATTATAGATTATAAGGATGGTTATGAAGATATTGAACATAGCAGCAATAAGATACCCAAAACCAATGCTCTAAGATATTTTCTGAAGGAAAATGATGAAAATCTTGATGAGTCGGATACATGGTTTGCGATCAGACCATCCGGAACGGAACCAAAGATAAAATTCTATTTCTATACAAAACAGACAAGCAGAGAAAGAGCTATTGCTGCAAACAAAGAAATAAGCACAGCTTTTATTGATATTATAAATGCTGTTGAATGATTAACATCGAATAGCGTTGCGTTGTCTGTTTCTTTATAGAGTGGTATTGATTAGGCCTATCTATTGTCGACACATAAAAATTCTATCCCTATGTGGTACATTCCACATAGGGATTTTTGCGTGAAACATTTTCTTTTTATAAGTTAGTGTAAAAATATTTTAAAAAGATATAAAAGGTGATAAAATAGGTGTACAAAGGTAAAACACTCCCCTGTAAAATAGGGAATAAAACAATGAGCATGTTTGAGGACGAAAAGCGTGAAACATAGAAAAAAAGTTCTATCAGATAAATCATTTGCAGCTATATGGGAGGCCTCTTCAAAGGCTAAATCTTATAGAGAATTGTGCAATATGGCTTTTACAAGCAAATATTTTAACCCATTATATCTTGAAAAAAATAGCGGGCTTAATCTTGAGGAAGTATATACGGTTTTGGAAAATATATACGAGGCATATAATATGACTTTTGCACAGATAATGACAGAAGCTAAAACTACGAACAGTAAGCTTCGTGATTGTTTTTGCATTCCGGAAAAGTCAATTGAAGCTTGGAAAAGCGGAAGAAATAAATGCCCGGATTATATCAGGCTTATGCTTATAAGATATTATCATCTGTTAAATTTAGGGAAATACATTTATACACAAGGATATGAATATTATATGGAAACTATACCAAGAGTATACGAAGTAGGACAAGGTGAAGCATTGCAAAAAGCGTCTTTAGAAAAGAAAAAAGATAATTTAGAAAAAGTCAAATCAGGAGAAGATAAAATTAGAAAAACTGTGTTAGAAAAAGAAAAATTTGAAGGAGATAAATTTGAAATAGAAGATTATAAAGAAATAGAAAATACCGTCTTTTCTGAAGAAGAAACAGCACAATCAAAAAAAGAGGATGTCGATGATGTAGAAATGATACTAAAAAGCCTTTCGTCTTACAGATATTATGAAAAGACTAATGGAACAGAAAAATATGCTAAAAAAAGAGATAACAAAGAAAGTAGTAGCATGGAAAGTAGTGGCATAGAAGGAAAAAATAGAGATAAAATCAATAATAAAAGAAGTCAAATAGTAGATAAGACGGATTATCTTGATGAGATATTGAAAAGACGAAAGGATAGCATATAAATAACTAAAACTTCCCACTTGGCAGGCTGGCAAGTGGGAAGTTTTAGTAAATCACTTACTCAACTTCCCACATCGTACGAAACATAGGCGCTGCTTTCAATGTGGGGGCATCAGAAAATTAATGTGGGGAGTATCAGAAAATTAAGGTTGACATATACCCACATGGGGTATATTATTTAAACACAATATACCCCATGTGGGTATATTGCAAATGTTTCCAAATAAAGAAAAGATATGTCAACTACCCATCGCACAAGTGTAATGGGTTTGCATCTACCCTGTAGTACGTCTAAGACCCCTACATTTTAGCGGTGTAACTTCCGTGGTGGATGCATCATAGGGTGGTTTACAACACCCTTTACAAACAAGACATGCTCATCTGTAACTGTATCAGGTACTCTGTATATTAAGCTCACGGATAATTTATTCCCATGCCGTACAGTAAACGCGGGTGCTTGAGTATATTTTACGCCGTTGCAAGACTTATAACGGCAACCGAAGGGATTTTATTTATGAAAAACGGAAAAGCAACAAACGTAAATAGCAATAAAGGCATGAATAAATGTATGCACTGCGCGGCTGATGAAAATGACAACGATAAGATCATTGAATCTTCAGAGATATCAGTAAAGAATTGCTGTATGTCTGGCAAGACCAAAGAAAGAGCAGAAAAAGAGTATAAGGATTTAATCAATCGTTTAAACCGTATAGAAGGACAGATTCGAGGTATCAGAGGCATGATTGAAAACGATGCATACTGCGTTGATGTTCTAACACAGGTACAAGCCGCGAGAAGCTCACTTAATTCGTTTTCAAAAGTTCTTTTAACCAATCATGTAAAAACCTGTGTAAAAGATGACGTAAGACAAGGCTCTGACGAGAAACTGGTGGAGCTTATAGATCTTTTGCAGAAGATGATTTGAGAATTTAAGCGGATAACATTTTACGAATAGTCACGATTTAATCAAACTTTCCGCTTTCAAAAATGGCTGAACCTGCATAACAGTAAAAGAGGTGCCAATTTGGCAAGCGCGAAGTTTGAGGCAATTTATTTAAAAAGGACAGATAATAATGGATAAATATTCAATAACAGGAATGACCTGTGCTGCATGCCAGGCGCATGTTGAGAAGGCTGTTAGCAAAGTTGAGGGTGTTGAGTCGTGCGCTGTATCTCTTTTGACAAATTCAATGAATGTAACAGGGGATGCATCTAGTCAAAGTATAATAAAAGCGGTTGAGGACGCCGGATATGGTGCAGCATTGATAGGTGATAATAAAAGCACACAAAAAGGCTCTAAAGCGTCATACAACAAGCAGGGGACCATGGAAGATGAACAGACCCAGGTTATCAAAAAAAGGCTTACATTTTCTATTATCCTTCTTGTTATCCTTATGTATTTTAGCATGGGCGTATCTATGTGGGGATGGCCGGCACCTTACTTTGTAAGGGATAATATGCTGACGCTTGGCATAATTGAGATGCTTTTGTCGGGGCTTATTGTGGTTATAAACCAAAGATTTTTTGTAAGCGGATTTAAATCGCTAATGCATGGTTCACCTAATATGGACACGCTTGTAGCCATGGGGTCAGGGATATCTTTTTTTTACAGCTTTGTAACCCTTATACGGATGAGCACCGTCATGATGAATATGGCAAATAACATGACCGGCATGATGGATGTTTTGGACAATCTTATGAATGAGCTCTATTTTGAGTCAGCAGCAATGATTGTTACGCTTATTACGATAGGCAAGCTTCTTGAGTCGATATCAAAAGGGCGTACAACGGATGCACTAAAGAGTCTTTTGGCACTTGCGCCTCAAAAGGTTAATGTAATAAGGAACGGAAAAGAAATAACGATTGATATTGATGAAATTATGATTGGAGAAACCTTTGTTGTTCGCCCTGGAGAAGCTATTCCGGTAGATGGCGTTATTTTATCGGGAACCAGTGCGGTCAATGAAGCGGCTCTTACGGGCGAATCAATACCGGTTGATAAGTTTGAAGGTGATACTGTATCAGCTGCAACCATTAATCAATCAGGTTTTATCAAGTGTAGGGCAGTAAGAGTTGGAGAGGATACAACGCTTGGCCAGATTATAAATATGGTTATGGATGCTTCGGCAACTAAAGCACCTATAGCCAGAATCGCTGATAAAGTCTCAGGTATATTCGTACCGGTTGTTATAATTATAGCGATTTTGGTATTTGTCATATGGATATTGATTGGAGCCCCGGTTTCCGAGGCAATTACAAGGGCGATTGCTGTTTTGGTTGTCAGTTGTCCGTGTGCACTTGGGCTTGCAACGCCGGTTGCGATCATGGTCGGGAACGGAATTGGAGCCAAGAACGGAATTTTATTTAAAACTTCGGCGGCTTTGGAGAATACAGGACGAATACGGATTGTGGCACTTGATAAAACTGGCACTATAACTCTTGGCCAGCCCCAGGTGACAGATATTATTACGGCCGGTGATGTTAGGGAAGATGAACTTATAAAACTTGCATATTCAATTGAGTCTATGAGCGAGCATCCGCTTGCAAAGGCAATAACCTTGTATGGAAGACAAAAAGAGGTTGAAGCTACTGTTCTAAATGACTTTGAAAACGTTCCCGGAAAAGGTCTTAAGGGGATCTTTGAGGGAGAGATTATTGTAAGTGGTAATAGTAGTTTTATTAGATCTTATGCAGATATTCCATATGATGTAGAAGTAAAGGCTACAGAGCTTGCATCGAAAGGAAAAACCCCAATTTTCTTTGCACATGGCAAAAAGCTGCTTGGCATAATTGCCGTAAGTGACGTTATAAGATCGGATTCAGAGATTGCGATTAAAGAGCTTTCGAACATGGGAATAAAGGTTGTTATGATTACCGGTGATAATGAACGTACAGCCAGAGCGATAGGAGAGATGGCAGGCGTTAGCGAAGTTGTTGCCGGGGTTCTACCAGGTGGCAAGGAAGCTGTTATTAGAGAACTTATGAAAAAAGGGAAAGTTGCAATGGTAGGCGATGGTATCAATGATGCACCGGCGCTTACTCGTGCTGATATTGGAATGGCAATTGGGGCGGGAGTGGATGTCGCAATTGATGCAGCTGACGTTGTACTTATGAAATCGGGGCTTTTGGATGTTCCTGCAGCGATACGCTTATCAAGAAGGACGCTTACGGATATACGGGAGAATCTTTTCTGGGCATTTATTTATAATATACTTTTGATTCCACTTGCAGCCGGTGTTTATCTGAAATGGGGACTTAGCATGAGCCCTATGTTTGGAGCTGCAGCCATGAGTATATCAAGTTTTACTGTTTGCATGAATGCGTTAAGGCTCAATCTTATTGATATATACGATTCATCAAAGGATAAGAAAAAGGCCTGGAATTCGAATAAAGGCTTTAATGAAACTCTTTTGACAGATATAAAAGAAGCTGGAGTTAAAACAACAAATCACAATAAAAAGGAGAATGATACGATGACAAAGACAATGAATATCGAGGGTATGATGTGTGAGCACTGCGAGGCTACTGTAAAAAAGGCGCTTGAAGGAATCGAAGGAGTTGAGCTAGCAACAGTTTCACACAAAAAGGGAACAGCAGTTGTTGAACTTTCTGGTGATGTAACAGATGACACTTTGAAAAAAGCCGTTGAAGACAAGGATTACACGGTTGTTTCTATAGGATAGGATAAAAACTCAAACTTTCCTTATGCCAAACTGGCGCCAGACCCTTTGTTGTTATGAAGGTGCAGGCGCCAGTTTGGCAAATTGGAAGTTTGAGTAGTTAGTCCGAGCAAAAATAATTTGTAGAAAAAGTCTCTGAATTTTCAATTAGTATATGCCGATATACTAAATGCACGTTGATTAATTATGTTTTTCGTTCTGCGTTGAAAGACGGAGGTCAAGATGAACAAAGATTTGTACGATGCGGTTTTTGGTTACGGAGATTCTAAGATAGATCCATTTGCAACTACAGAGGCTGATTTTGACTCTATTGTCAAAGATATGAGACTTGGAGGATATGAGATAACGGCGCTTAATGTTGTTGAGTTCATACTGCTGAATTCGTGTGATGAGCTTAATAATATAAAGTCGGCTATTATCGAAGAAGCCAAGGATCTTCCAAATAGAGAAGATTACTGCAGACAGAACTATGGAATTTCTTTTAAGGAACTCTTTGCGCTGGAGCCGAAGACGGACATTGAGTGGGATATTAAGAGTGGGAGCGTAATTATATTCTTGTCAGGAGAGGCGCAGTTCAAAGAAGAGGCATATATGAAAGTGTTCGGGCCTACATTGCAGGACTTTTGTAAAAAGACCGGCTTTACTTATGTAAAACTTGGTGAGACAATGTAATTGGTAATAAGAAGTTAAATATACGACAATACGAACATAGCCTTTTGGAGCAGGTATACCATTTGAAGGCATCCATGAGGGCGGAAGATTTCAAAAATCTTTTGGAGGGAAAAGGGTTATGGAAGAGATGGAAAAAGAAACATTGTCTGATACTGAAATTTTGAAGCAGATTCTTGATATTCAAAAGACTCAGGCAAAAATTGCAAAGAAAACGCAGATACTTGTGCTTATACTTACGGCCGCAATTGTTATAGCTGCAATTGTGATTGTGCCTTCGTTGTTTATGCTTATAGGCAAAGCTACAACTACTGTTAATAAGGCAAATGATGCAATCGATAATGTCACGGGAACGGTGCAAAGAGCAGAATCGACACTGGATGGAATTGACGAAATGACGAGTAGTGCAAGCCTTGCTGCAAGCAATATGAATCAGCTTGTAGAGGATAATGCGACGACTTTGAATGAATCAATCACATCGCTGTCTGAGGTGGATTTTGAAGGGCTAAACGAAGCGATAAGCGACCTTAGATCGACGGTTGGTCCGATGGCTGATATGATGAAGGCGCTTGGACGATAAAGGATCCAGATTTATCAAGCACATAAGATGAGTAATAAGAAATAAGAAACTATACAACCTGCCATAATGTATTAGGGCAGGTTGTTTTTTGCGAAGTTCTTCAAAATGCCTCGTTTTCAAAATAAACGATTTATAGTATAATACATTTAAATTCTAAAAAAAGGGTGCTGGTGCAGTTTCTGTTTTTGGAGATATACTTTTTTCTGGACATTATATCTTTTTTCCGGATCCAATCAGGATTTTTGAAAGCTGCAGCCAGGCAGGATGGAGGAAGAAATGGCAAGCAACAAAAAACGTAATGTTATTGTTGGTCAGTCAGGAGGACCCACCGCTGCAATAAATTCATCTCTTGCGGGTGTCTACAGGACGGCCAGAGACAGGGGCTACAACAAGGTCTATGGTATGCTTCATGGTGTACAGGGACTTCTTGAGGGCAGATATGTCGATCTGTCCGAGCACATTCAGTCAGGACTTGATGCAGAACTTCTAAAGAGAACACCTTCTGCATATTTGGGTTCCTGCAGATACAAACTTCCCGGAATTAATGAGAATAAAGAAGTATACGAGAAAATTTTTGAAATTCTCGAAAAGCTGGAAATCGATTGCTTTATATATATTGGTGGCAATGATTCGATGGATACCATCAAAAAGCTCTCTGATTATGCAATAGTGTTTGGCTCTGATATTAGATTTGTAGGATGTCCCAAGACTATTGATAACGATCTCGCACTTACAGATCATACACCTGGATACGGCTCGGCTGCCAAGTATATCGGAACATCTGTTAAAGAGATTATCCGCGATGGTTGGAGCCTTGAGACTGAGCATGGACAGGTTATGATTGTGGAGATTATGGGACGAAATGCAGGTTGGCTTACCGGTGCCGCAGCTCTTTCAAAGGGCGAGGACTGTGACGGACCTGACGCTATATATCTTCCGGAGCTTCCTTTTGACATTGATGCATTCGTTCAGAAATGTAAAGACCTTCTTAAGAGCAAGGCTTCTATTGTAATCGCTGTATCTGAAGGTATTCATACAGCTGACGGTAAATACATCTGTGAGATGGACAATGATCCTGATTATGTTGATGCATTTGGCCATAAGCAGCTTACAGGTACAGCAAGATATCTTTGCAGTGTGCTTTCGGCAGAGATTGGCTGTAAAACAAGAGCTATTGAACTTTCAACGCTTCAGCGTGCAGCAAGCCATTGTTCTTCAAGAGTTGATATACTTGAAGCTTACGAAGTTGGTGGCGCAGCCATGAAAGCTGCAGACGAGGGCGATACAGGCAAGATGGTTGTAATTAAGAGACTTTCGGACGACCCTTATCAGGCGGGAACTGAGGTTAAGGATGTTCATAAGATTGCTAATGATGAAAGACTTGTACCGCGTAACTGGATAACCAAGGACGGAACCTATGTGACCAATGAATTTATAACTTATGTAAGACCACTTATTCAGGGTGATGTATCTCCTATTATGGTTGACGGTATTCCGCGTCATCTGTACAGAAAGGGATTCCAGGATTTACTCTGATTTACCTTTAAAATGAAGCATTCAGGTTATGCCCTGCTTATTATAAGCAGGGCATTTGTATGGGTCTTGTATAATTATAGACAATACATATTTTAGGCACAGCTTTAAAAAAGAGAAATAGCGCCAAACTAGTGTGCGGATCTATTAATTGTAGGTTCATTCAAGCATGTAATACGCAGAAAATGCGCATTTTTGAATTTATATTCAAGAATCCATTCAATATAAAATATCAAAGAGAGGATAATACTGTGAGAAAAGAAACAAAATGTATTCAGGCGGGCTATGTTCCAAAAAACGGAGAGCCACGTTTAATGCCTATAGTTCAATCAACGACATTCAAATATGATACAAGTAATGACATGGGCAAATTATTTGATCTTGAGGCAAGTGGCTATTTTTATACGAGACTTCAGAATCCGACCAATGATTATGTAGCTGCCAAGATTGCAGCGCTTGAAGGCGGAACTGCAGCGATGCTGACATCTTCCGGACAGGCTGCAACTTTTTTCTCTGTATTTAATCTTGCCGGACAGGGCGACCATGTGATTGCGTCATCTACGATATATGGCGGAAGCTTCAACCTGTTTAATGTAACAATGCGCAGAATGGGAATTGACTTTACTTTTATTGATCCCGATTGTTCTGATGAAGAACTTGAAAGAGCATTTAAGCCAAATACCAAGGCTGTATTTGGAGAAACTATTGCCAACCCTGCCCTTATTGTATTCGATATCGAGCGTTTTGCTAAGGCTGCCCATGCACACGGGGTTCCACTTATCATTGATAATACATTTGCGACACCGATTAATTGCCGCCCGATAGAATGGGGAGCTGATATAGTAACTCATTCTACGACTAAATATATGGATGGTCACGATGCGACAGTTGGCGGAGCAATAGTTGATTCAGGCAATTTTGACTGGATGGCACATGCTGATAAATTCCCCGGACTTTGTACCCCGGACGAATCCTATCACGGAATAACTTATGCTAGGAAATTTGGCAAGGAAGGAGCTTTTATCACCAAGTGTACGGCTCAGCTTATGAGGGATCTTGGAGCTATACCTTCACCAATGAACTGCTATATGCTGAACCTCGGTCTTGAATCGTTGGCAGTAAGAATGGAAAGACATGTGTCCAACGCCACAAAAGTTGCAGAATTTTTAGAAGATAGCGATAAAATAGAATGGGTAAATTATCCCGGGCTAAAAAATAACAAGTATTATGAAAGAGCAAAGAAATATATGCCGAATGGTACCTGCGGAGTTATATCTTTTGGGGTAAAAGGCGGAAGAAAATCAGCTGAAGAATTCATGAAGCATCTTAAGGTGGCAATAATTGCAACGCATGTTGCAGATGCTCATACCTGCGTACTTCATCCGGCATCTTCAACTCATAGGCAGATGACAGATGAAGAACTTGTTGCAGGGGGAGTAGCACCTGATCTTGTAAGATTGTCAGTCGGAATTGAAAATGTATACGATATTATAGAAGACTTAAAACAGGCACTTGAGCAAATCTAAAGAAATTGATGCAGCTTTATAGTGTCTTAATATATTTGTTGCCGTCATAGGAAAAGCCTATTTTGTTAAGGTATGATATATGCTTATTAGAAGGATCGGTCATTTGTGCCTTGCTAAGACCAAAGCTTTTGATATGTGAAAATAAATATTTTCCGACAGAACAATCTCTGTAAGCAGGGATCGTGTAATCGAAGTATATATCAAAACAACTGTTATCTATCCTGCCTGCTGTAATACCAACAGGTACATCAGCATTAAAAACTATAAATGCTGTGTCATCGGAAGATAATTCCTTATAGCCAGGGAAGAACTTTTTAATATCATTAGAATATCTGACAACAAGATCGCTAAGAATTGTATCTGATCCGGGAGCTCTTAGGAGCCTATATTCCGGAGAGTTGTTGTTTAACTTACGCATATTGATAACATTGATTATTATAAGCGCAAGGTTCATGACAAGAGTTGGATAAGCGTGTATTGCAAGGGCATATATTACGGCCAGAACACTTCCTGCAGTGTTGATAATCCTTAGTTTCATAACTGAAGTCATGAGCATAGATATAACAACCAGAAGAGAGCCGGCATAACCGATAATATCGAAGACAGTCAAGTTCAGATTCATATAAAACCTCCATTTGTGCAATTTATGATTAATTCTTGAAGCTAGCGCAACATTCACCAATTACCTATACATTCTGCACGTCCAGAAATCCTTGATACTGCGTTACTTTCGATCGCCGATGCTACTGCATCGCCTCACTCAAGTGCCTTGTCTCAAGGGTTTATGCTCAAGGTTTTATGACCTGCGCAATAATGTACAGTTAATTGATGAATGGTACAATAGTATACTGTATCTTAGGATAAAACTTAAGAAAATACATTTTTGAACATTATTTTGGAAACAGATTCTCAGAAATAGTATATCATATTTTTTCGGCTCTACGTCTATTGATGGAAAGAAGGTAGGGATGATAAAATATAACCGTGTGAATTATGCAGACAGATAAGCTTTTGGAAAAAGCTTATCTAAGGCACAAAGCAAATTCATTGGAGCACAAAACATATTCACTAGGGCACAAGGCATATTCATTCAGGGGATTTCTTACTAAAGCAGAATAATAATTCAATGTAATAAGGAGGACTTAATAATGAATCAGTACAACATGGTAAAGCGTTACTTTGATCTAACAGGGCAGGTTGCGATTGTAACAGGAGCCTCAACGGGGCTTGGCGTTCAGATGGCAAGGGCGCTTGCTGCAGAAGGTGCAAATCTAGTACTTCTTGCCAGAAGACAGGAGCTACTTGATAAGAATGCAAAAGAGATTGAAGAAGAATTTGGCGTCAAAGCGATAGGGATAACGTGCGATATTACAGACACAGATACAGTTGAGTCCACTGTTGACAAGATATTGGACGAGTTTGGAAGAATAGATATTCTTATAAACAATGCCGGAACAGGTGCGGTAGCTCCTGCAGAGGATATTACAGATGAGCAGCTGTCTAATGAGCTCAACATAGATCTTATGGGAACATTTAAGGTTGCAAGAGCTGTTGTAAAAAAGGCTATGATTCCCGCTAAATATGGACGAATCATAAATATAGCATCAATGTACGGACTTGTTGGTAATAAAATAGCACCTGCTTCTCCATATCATGCAGCAAAGGGCGGTGTAGTTAACCTTACGAGAGCCTTTGCAGCAGAATGGGGATCGAAAGGCATAACAGTTAACGCTATATGCCCTGGTTATTTTGAAACACCTCTTACAAAAGAAACACTTGATTCTGAAACCTTCCAGGAATATGCAAGAACAATGATTCCTATGGAGAGATATGGCAAAGAAGGAGAACTTGATACCGCAGCTATTTTCCTTTCATCGCCCGCTTCGTCATATGTCAATGGTGTGATACTTCCCGTAGATGGCGGATATACAAGTATGTAATCTATTTGGATTAATAAAAAGACAGCCCATACGACGATTTCCGTGTTATGGGCTGTCTTATTATATTATGAGCTGCATAAAGTGATTGACATACACTTTTTGCATGCGCTCTTTCTCTTTCACATGGACGTGACAAGAGAAAATAAGATCTAAACAGTGTTATACAGTTGTATCAAGGTTAGATCCGGTTGATTCTTTGCTTGCTGTTCCATCAGGCTTATATGTAGACAGAACCGATTCAAGAGCATTAGAAGAACTCTTTTCATACGATGTTTTGGTCGTTTCTTCTGTTGTATTTTTGTCAGATGTATCGGTTTTGGAAGTTGTGGAATCAGCCTGAGACTGAAGCTTACTATAGTATGCAGAAATAAGCTTACCATAACTACCGTTTTTGATCTGACTATAATCTGATAAGGAAATACTTGCAGCAATATTAGAATCATTTATATTTAGTGAACCAAGAAGTGCGTTAGCTGTAGATGATTTTGCACTCAGTGCAGACTGCTGACGGTAATTCAGCATACTTGAACTGGCAATACTGCCTATTTGCATATTACTCATATTATTGCCCTCCTTTGCAGCATTCAAAAGCAGTCCATGCTTTTGATCTTGCGAAAATATCGATAAAAAAGGCATTTACAGACACCTATATTTATCTTACTTCTTTATCGGATGATAATAAAAATAACTTAACCCCTTTCTGAAAATATTTCCAAATATTTTTTTGGATTGATAATAAAGAGGACTATATGAAATCACTACTAATATTTCTAAAAGATTACAAAAAAGAATCCGTACTGGCGCCGTTATTTAAGATGCTTGAAGCCTTATTTGAATTGATAGTACCACTTATAATGGCATCAATCATTGATGTTGGAATAGCAAGAGCTGATATAATCTATATATTTAAAATGTGCCTGATACTGATATTACTAGGAATAATCGGACTTTGTGCATCGCTTACAGCACAGTATTTTGCTGCAAAGGCAGCAACAGGATTTGCTACAAAGCTAAGACGAGCATTGTTTGAGCATATACAAGACTTCTCATTTTCTCAGATAGATTTATTTGGAACAGATACACTGATCAATAGAATGACAAGTGATATAAATGACGTCCAGGGCGGAGTAAATATGTTCCTGCGCCTATTTATGAGGTCTCCCTTTGTTGTGTTTGGTGCAATGATAATGGCTTTTACAGTTGACATAAAGTCAGCGTTTATCTTTGTTGTAGCTATTCCTCTTCTTGCGGTAGTAATATTTGCAATTTTGATAATAACGATTCCTCTTTATAGAAAAGTCCAAGATAAGCTTGATGGCGTAATGACAAGCACTAGGGAAAATCTTATAGGTGTACGCGTTATAAGGGCTTTTAACAAAGAAAAAAGTGAAGAGGAGCTATTCATAGACAAAAACACATCGCTTAACCATGCGCAGCAATATGTTGGGGCTATTTCGGGAATTATGAATCCTGTCACATATCTGATGATTAATATAGCAACCGTTATTCTAATATACATAGGTGCAGTTCGCGTAGATATTGGGATTTTGACACAGGGCGAGGTGATAGCACTACTCAATTATATGTCTCAAATTTTGGTAGAACTTATAAAGCTTGCTAATCTTATTATTCAGATAACAAAAGCTATTGCATGCGGAGACAGAATTGCTACAGTTCTTAATACTTCGCCTAATATGGATGAGGGTCATGAAAAATTGAATATTCAAAATTCTGATATAGCTGTTGAGTTCGATAATGTCTCATTCTTCTACGATGATGATGGTGGAAATGTTCTGGAAAATATCTCTTTTAAAGTTATGAAGGGACAGACAGTAGGAATTATTGGAGGAACAGGAAGTGGCAAAACATCGCTTATAAGCCTTATTCCAAGATTTTATGATACAAACTCAGGGCAGGTTCGGATATTTGATAAGGATGTTAGAAGCTATATGATTGAAGATCTTCGAGCTCATATTGGAATTGTCATGCAGAAAGCAGAGCTATTTAAGGGGACTATAGAAGATAACCTTAAATGGGGAAACCGAAATGCTTCAGAAGAAGATATAAATAAAGCAATTGAAATATCACAAGCGAAGGAATTTGTAGATCAGAAGATTGGCAAATGTAAGTTTATGATCGAGCAAAGCGGACGAAATCTCTCAGGAGGACAGAAGCAGAGACTTACTATCGCCCGTGCTCTTGTAAAACATCCGGACATCTTAATTATGGATGATAGCGCATCAGCGCTGGATTTTGCGACAGATGCTAAGCTTCGCACGGCAATAGCTGAAAGTAATGGGAATATGACTACTTTTATAGTATCCCAAAGAGCCGCCTCGGTTCAGAATGCAGATATTATACTAGTACTCGACGAAGGTAAAATAGTGGGAATGGGAACACATAAAGAACTATTGACCCAAAACAAAGTCTATCAGGAGATCTATTATTCACAATTTTCCAAAGAAGCTTAATGCAAATAGTGAATAAGAGAAAAAGGGAAAGAGCTATGAACAAGGGAAAAAGCAAAATCGAATATAAAGAAGTCTTGAAAAAAGTTTATAACTATATCAGGAAATACAGAATATATTTGTATATCTCTTTGATATTATCTTTTGTAACAGTAGTGCTGACTTTATATATACCCAAGCTTACAGGACAGGCAGTTGACTACATGATAGGACCTTCAAAAGTAAAATTTGAAGGAGTCCTCATGATAATAACTAAGATTATCATATCGGTTGTTATAACCAGTATAGGACAGTGGTTTATCAATCTATGTAATAACAAGATGACGTACAATGTTGTAAAAGATATAAGAAATGATGCATTTAGCAAAATTCAAACCATGCCTCTTTCATACATAGATTCGCATTCTTACGGAGAAATAGAAAGCAAGATCATAAGTGATGCAGCTGTATTTGCTGATGGCTTGTTAATGGGATTTACTCAGTTCTTTTCAGGCATAGTAACAATTGTGGGAACGCTTATATTTATGCTGACAGTCAATGTTTTGATAACTATCGTTGTTGTTTTGGTAACGCCACTGTCCTTCCTCGTAGCTGGATTTATTTCAAAAAGAACATTTCAGATGTTTAGTATGCAATCCAGAATTCGTGGAGAGCAGACAGGATTTATAAATGAGATGATTGAAGGACAGCGCGTTGTCAAAGCTTTTAATCAAAAAGAAAATGTTATGAAGAAATTTGATGAGATTAATGAAAAGCTTAGAGACACTTCCCTGAAAGCAATATTCTTTTCATCACTTACTAATCCTTCGACGAGATTTATAAATGGTCTGGTTTATACGGGAGTAGGAGTCTTTGGGGCAATTTCAGTTGTTAGGGGAAGGATGAGCGTCGGCCAGCTTTCTGCTTTTTTGTCATATTCAAGCCAGTATACTAAGCCTTTTAACGAGATATCAGGCGTTATCACTGAACTTCAGAATGCTATTGCATGTGCGGCAAGTATATTTGGATTTATCGAGGAAGAGAGCGAGATCCTTGATAGAAATGATGCCCTTAGCATAGATCATTTTGATGGCAAGGTAAGGATTGATAACATAAGCTTTTCTTATTCCAAAGAGCAAAAGCTTATAGAGAATTTTAATCTTGATATTGCTCCGGGACAGAACATAGCGATAGTAGGGCCAACAGGATGTGGTAAAACAACACTCATAAATCTTCTAATGAGATTCTATGATGTTGATAAAGGTTCTATCATGATAGATGGCGTAGACGTCAAAGATATGAAAAGAAGCTCTCTTCGAAACGGTTTTGGAATGGTACTTCAGGAGACCTGGCTTAAGAGTGGGACAATCAGAGACAATATAACTATGGGTAATCCAAACATTTCTGAAAAAGAAATGATAGAAACAGCCAAGATCTGCCATATTGATTCATTTATTCAAAAGCTCCCTAAAAAGTATGATACATTGATATCCGAGAACGGAGAAGAGTTTTCACAAGGGCAAAGGCAGCTTCTATGCATAGCAAGAGTTATGATGAGTAGACCCTCAATGATGATCCTTGATGAAGCAACTTCGTCAATTGATACCAGAACTGAGATAAAAATCCAGGAAGCATTTAATACAATGATGAAAGGTCGTACGAGCTTTGTTGTAGCACACAGGCTTAGTACTGTCCAAAATGCAGATATCATATTGGTAATGAATCAAGGAAAGGTAGTAGAAACAGGTAATCACAATGAACTAATGAATCAAAAAGGTTTCTATTACGATCTATTTATGAGCCAGTTTCAAGGAAGAGCCATATAATTTAGATTTTGAGCTAATTTAATGCGGTAAAGTATTGAAAATTGTTCGAAATATGAGATAATGGTAATTGTAGTGTGCTATAGGGGATTCAAATTATCGAAACCAAATAAAAAGGAGTTATTTGACATGACTTATGAAGAATTGGTAAAAGAGGTAAAGAAGAATTACAGTACGCTGGATGCTAGCGAGGTTAAAGAGCATGTTGCTGTTCAGTTTAATGTTGAAGGCGAGGCTGAAGGTGCTTTCTACATAGAGATAGCTGAAGGAAAAGCAGATGTTGAACCCTATGAATATTATGATAGGGATGCAGTTGTAACTACAAGTGCAGATGTAGCTGTTAAGTTATCAACTAAGAAACTTAGCCTTAAGGAAGCCTATGATGATGAGAAAGCCAAAGTATGGGGAGATTTTGATAAAATCCTTTATGCTTTCGATCAGCTCAAGGTAGTTAAGGAAGCTAGTGATAGCAAGGCTACTACAGCCAAGAAAGCTTCTACAAAAAAGACTACAAAGAAGACTACAACAAAGGCTTCGTCAAAGAAGACATCTACAGCCGGTAAATCCACCACTAAGAAGGCTGGTGCGGCTAAATAATTAAAATCATCTGATGTCTAATATCGGTAATTTTAGATAATTGTGTTCAAGCGGACAAAAGTCCGGAATCAGTATCTCGATTCCGGACTTTTAATTATATATAAACTTACTTATATTCACTAAAATTCGCTCTTTCCAAAATAGCGGCACCCTTTATAATATAAAAAATTTCAATATATATAAATAGACTGATTAAATCGATTGAATCCAGCAGTCAAGCTCTTCTTGTGAAATTGCCATCTTATTAAGATTCTCCGAATCAAATTGAATCGACTTAGCGTTTAGTATCTTGGCTTTTTTGCAACCCTCTTTCAGATCAGAAAGAGAGTGACCCTCATATCCACCAAAAGTAACAAAAGGAACAACAATCTTGCCTGAAAGATTATATTCATCAAGAAAAGAAGCTACAGCGGGGGCAATAGTATACCACCATGTAGGAGATCCCAGAATAATTTTGTCATAGCTTAATATATCGTGTGTAAAAGGCTTGATAATAGGCTTATAACCACGCTCTACTTCTTCCTTTCCCTGCTCCATAATTTCGTCGTAGGATCCGGTATATGGATTTTTAGTATCAATAGCTTCAATATCATATGATTTCAAATCTGCTATATGTTCTGCAATGTTCTTGGTGTTGCCCAAACTTTGCGAATAATATAATACGATTGTTTTTTTCTTTTTGTTAAAAAACATTATGAACCTCTCCGAAGTAATAAGTTTTATAGCAAATATCTTAAGTAAACCGTTCAAGCAAATCGCTCAAGTAAATCGTTATGTTCAAACAAATCTATTAAACGGAACGTAAACATAAGTAATTCGAAACATAAAATTATTTGGCTACCAAGACACTATTTTATACTAATAATTGATAATTGCAAAGGCAAATCATCATTTTTTCACACCATAATCCTTTTTAAATTGATAAAATAACAACTGTGTCTTATTCATAATCGGAAACATAGCTCTCAACCATTTCAATAACATCAGCTATGAAATCAATATCATCTACGACTGAATCAGTCATCTCCAGAGAATGATTGACATCAGGAATTTCTGCAAGTTCGATATGTTTTTTGTCACAAAGGTCGCGGATAGTATCGTTGTCAGCCCATGGATCATTGGTTCCGTGGAAAGCAAGCCCATACCCGTCATTAACATAATCGAAGGTCTCCTTAAGAGGGGTATAATAAATTTGTCCGGCGAGTATATTGTTCTCAAGGGCGTATTTAGCAGCCATGATAGTCCCAATGCTCTTTGAGAAGAAAAAGATGCAATCTTCATCGCCGGTATATTTGCCAAAATCCACAGCAGAAAGCTGCATGCAAGTTTGCTCCCATGCAATATCGAAGCATTCTTTCATTTTATCTTTATTGCCATTAACATTAGATGGAAAATCCTTATATTCAAGCGTAATGACCTCAAAGCCGTGAGATTTGGCGAGCTTTTTACTATAATACAATAAAGGCTTTTGGCATGTATATCCAATGCCGGGGAAAATAACTGCAAGTTTCAAACGATAACTCCTTCCTATTTTGTCAAATCCTAAATTATAAATTTTGTAGACTAATGTACTGTCTCATTCATATTTAATCAAATTTCTCAAACTTCGAACTTGCCAATTTAACAAACTTCGAACTTGCCAAACTGGCATTACAGCAAAGGATTTACACCGGCTTGGCAAGTGCAAAGGCCAGGTAATACACACATTCAAAAAATGCTATTAATCAAAGCCAAACACAACCCTGACAAAAGTAGAGCAGCCAATACTATTAGTGCATAATACCATTTGATGCGTCCCATAATAACCTTTATGATGCGTTTTATGCAAAACACACCAATTCCTTCCATAATTTTATAAAAACAACTCATATGACATGTTATCATATATGGGGAGATTTTTACTATGGATAAAAACACAAAAATAATATTTCATGTTGATGTTAACAGTGCATTCCTTTCCTGGAGTGCTGTTAAGTTGCTCAAAGACAACCCTGATCAAATAGACCTTAGAACGATTCCTTCAGCAGTTGGAGGAGATGTCGAAAGTAGACACGGAATTATTACCGCAAGGTCTATCCCGGCAAAGAAGTACGGAGTTACGACAGGAGAACCTGTAGTTAAAGCTTTGCAGAAATGTCCTAATCTTGTAATTGTATCTGGCGATTTCAAAACATATCGTGAGTATTCAGCAAGGTTCATAGACGTGCTTAGAAGCTACAGCCCTTTAGTAGAGCAAGTTTCGATTGATGAAGCATTTATAGACATGACAGAGCCAATAAAAGATATGTATCAATCAGCCATAAAGCTGGAATGTTCATTGGAAAAAGATCTAATAACAAATGGTAGGGTATCGAAAGAGCATTTTACAAAAGAGCCAGTATCAAAAGAATCTATACCACAAGAATCTACATTAGAAGAACCTTTAACCAAAGCTTTTATAGCAGGTGAATCGGCCAATAAACCTTCCTATAATATCGAGGACTTTGCGCTAATCCTTGCTTCGAATATCAAAGAAGAAATCAAACAGACACTTGGATTTACAGTAAACGTCGGAATTTCAACCAATAAGCTTCTTTCTAAAATGGCCTCCGACTTTGAAAAACCGGATAAGATACATACTCTTTTTCCGGATGAGATAAGAAAGAAAATGTGGCCACTTCCCATAGGAGACCTCTACGGCTGCGGCAAGCAAACATCCCTTAGACTTTCAGAGCTGGGCATGAAAACAATTGGCGACGTTGCAAATACTGATCAAAAGCTCCTTGAAAACCTACTTGGAATAAAGCAAGGCGATTACATCTATAGAAGCAGTAATGGTCTTGGAAACGATGAAGTTAACCCTCTTGAAGAAGATGCCAAAAGCTATTCCAACGAGACGACCACAAAATCAGACATAAATTTTGATAACTATGAGAGCAAAATGCCGCAAACACTAAGATGGTTATCCGAAAGCGTTGCAAGAAGGCTTCAAAGAGACGGAGTATTTGCTTCGACTGTATCTGTCAACGTCAAGACAGATTCTTTTAAACGAAGGTCTAAGCAGATGGGAATTGCAGATTCGACAAATGATGCAGAAATCATATTCAAGACTGCGACAAGGCTCATGGATGAACTTGTCCTTGGCATAGACGGGCTCTTTGCAAAAGGGTATAGCATTAGACTTGTAGGAGTCGGGGCATCAGACCTTGATAAAGGGCAGTACAGACAGATGAGCCTTTTTGAAATAAGTAATAATGAAGGTAGTCAAGTACAAGCTCCCCATAAACAGGATGCGATCAGAGCTCAAAAACAAAGGCTCCTTCGGGAAATGACCAAGAGCATAGAAGATAAATTTGGGCAAGGCGCTATTCATAAGGGAAAATAAGATAACTAAAACTTCGCACTTGTTAAACTGGCGCCACCACTTTACTGCTATGTGAATGCAGCCGGTTTATAAAGTATTTCGCGTTCACCTCCGTGTTAAAAATCCCGGGCACGATATCTGAAACTTTATATTCTGGGATTCGAATTATATAGCTCTATTTCTATTATATTCCCACTTCATAACAGCCGCTGCAATTATGACAACGTAGCCAATTATACTCAAAAAATCCGGAACTTCGCCAAGGAAGATGAACCCAAGGATTGCAGCGAATATAACCTGGGTATAATCAAAAACTGATATAGATTTGGCCGGTGCAAGCTGATATGCCGCCGTAATATTAAACTGACCAACAGCCGCAGATACGCCGGCCATTATTAGGCATAGAAGCTGCCAAGGTGCCATAGGCGTCCACGATGCAATCATAAAAGGAAGCGTCAAAAGGCATGAAAAAAGAGAGAAATAAAAGACAATAGTAGGACCGGGCTGCCCGAGCCTGCCCATCTTATGAACATAAGCATAGGCGGTTCCGGCTCCAAAACCTCCGTACAAACCAACAAGAGCCGGCACAGATGCAAAGCCAAGCCCGGGCTTGATTATAAAAAGAGCTCCTGTAAAAGCCAGAACAACGCATAACCAATCAACCTTATTTGGAATTTCCTTCATAATGAAATAAGACATAATAATAGCAAAAAAAGGTGAAAGCTTGTTAAGCATATTTGCGTCTGCGATTCCCAGATGATCTATAGCCCAGAAATTAGCAATAAGCCCTGTTGTTCCAAAAAGGCATCTAAGAAACATAGACAGCTTTGCGCTTTCGTAGACTCTAAAACTCACTCTCTTTTTGATTAACGAATAGATAGCAATAAACAAAGCCACAAAATTTCTAAAAAAAGCCTTCTGCATAGTAGGCAAGTCTCCGGAAATTCTCACGAAGAAAGTCATGAAAGCAAAACCAAGCGCTGCCATCAGAATATGAATAACTGCCAGATGAAGCTCTTTGCCTGTAGGTGCGGAATTGTTGCGACCATGTGATGGAGCAAAATTATCTGTCGAAGATTCTATCATAAAAGTCCTCTTTCTTATATTAGTAACTTAAACTTCGCACTTGCCAAACTGGCGCCCTTTACTGTTGTGTAGGTACAGCCAGTTTACAAAGTATTTCGCGTTCACCTCCGTGTTAAAAATTCAGGGCACGATATCTGAAGCTTTATATTCCGGGGTTGAAACTTTCTTCGCTTAAACATATTCATTACCGTTGTCTGATTCTAATGTATAATAAATCATCGCAAGGACTATTACAAGTTTTATTGATTATATCTGCTTGCTTGACAGTTTGATCAATTATATCTGCTTGTTTGATCGATTGTATCTGTTTGCAATTCTTTAATCTGACATTTTGCCTAAAATATCCCACCAAAATAATAATATAAACAACTGTGCAAAATCACCAATAATTGATATAGGTAATCATAAGTTGACAGGAAAAAATAATAATTTACAAGTGATTTTTCTGAAAATATGCGCAATAATGATGAATTTAAAGGAAACGTAATAATCAAAAAAATTATAAAAAGTGTATAAAAAAATACAAAAATATGATAGATTAGATGATAGGTGATATTGTATAATTTACCTCGGTATGAATCGTACCGCATTACACGCATTATAAAGATTTAATATTTGCCAATAAGCCTTCTGGTGGGAGCTTTTCAAGATAGCTGAATTGCAAGTATTAAGCCCGGTCATAGAGCCGGACGGTTTGGATCTTAATGAGGGGTCATAAACCTATTGCGTAAAAATAGGGATGGGAAAAATGAATAACACAGAATTCGTTACGCTTGAAGAAGATGATGAAATTGACCTTGGGGAGCTTCTTTTTGTTCTAAAAAAGAATATAATTGCAATCGCTCTATGTGCAATAATAGGTGCAGTAGCCGCATTTGCATACACGGCATACTTTATGACACCAATATATACGTCATCTTCGATGATCTATATTTTCTCCAAAACAACAAGTTTAACAACAGTAGCAGACCTACAGCTTGGCTCTCAGCTTACAGTTGACTTTGAAATCCTTGGTACGAGCCGTCCGGTTCTTGAGAAAGTTATCATGAACCTGGGACTTGATTCAACGTATGAAGATCTCCTTGACATAGTAGAAATAGAGAACCCTACATCTTCGCGAATCATCAGAATAACGGTAGAGAACCCTGACGCACAGCTCGCATCAGATATCGCTAACGAGATAGCAGATGTACTTGCAGACAGAGTCGCGCAGGTTATAGACACAGACAAACCTTCATCCGTAGAGGAAGCCGTCCCTGCAACAATTCCAACAAGCCCGTCTAAGAAGAAGAATACAATGATGGGATTTTTGGTAGGACTTCTCCTTGCCACCGGATTCGTGCTGGTTCGTTACTACTCTGATAACACGATCAAAGACGAGGATGATGTAAAGAGATATCTAGGACTTGGAACATTTGCATCCTTCCCTCTTGAAGAGACCATATCGAAGAACAAGGGCGTTATTAATAAGCCCAGGAAGAACTGACTATGAATAAGAAAAAACTGATAGTCTGCATTATATTCGTGTTAATGCTAGGAGCGATATCGGTATATGCAGGATATAGGATATCTATAAAAGCTCATAACGAAGAACTCCTTGAAAGCGTACAAGAGGCAGCACATTCTGAAGACACATCAGAAAAAGAGATTACAAGCGCATCTATATCAGATGAATCGACAGCACTTGCAATTACTGATGATACAGAAGCGCAGGCTTACGAGTCCCCAATAGATTTTGAAAGTCTTCAAGCTTCAAATGAAGACATATATGCATGGATAACAATACCGGATACAACGATAGATTATCCGATAGCACAGCATCCAACAGATGATTCATATTATCTCTCGCACGGAGCAGACGGAATATATTCTGATTACGGATGCCCATATACAGAACTTACCGACAGCAAGAAGTTTACAGATTTTAATACCATAATATATGGACACAATATGAATGACGGTTCAATGTTCGGAGCTCTTCACCAATATGAGGATGAAGATTTCTTTAAGGAACATAGAACAATATATATTTATACGACGGATCATACATTTACCTATACAGTTTTTGCTGCGGTCATGTACACTGATGCGCATATACCATACTACTATGATGACAATGTAATAGCTGATAGAGAAGCGTTTCTGAATTCCCTCCAGACAGATATTGTCAAAGAGCGAAGCATCTATTATGAAGACATGGATGTAACATCAAGCAGCAAGATCGTAACCTTGTCAACCTGTGACAGAAAGCTTAGAAGCAATCGCTTTTTGGTAGTAGCTGTAATGACAGAAGTTGATGGCGTAGAAGTAGATTGATTTCAAAGACATGAGGTCGAGGATGAGTCATAAACACAGACACAGACATAGAAAACATAAAAGACTAGGTCGTGATGAAAAAAAGACATTCATAATACTAATGATTGTCGCAGCAATCGTAGTAGTAGGTGGCGGTATATACGGCTATCGAAGCGCTGCCCGTGCGCAGAGCAAGACAGTGAGAAGGGCTCTAGATGCCGCAAGCACCACGGAAGCATCAGAAAGTGCTAGTATACCATCCGGTACATCAGGCATAGTTGATAACTTCGATGGCACGCTTACATATGACGGGGTCAAATACAGTCCTAATACATCGATAGATACAGTGCTGTTCCTAGGAGTAGACGATTCAGACCAGATAAGAGAAGGAACAGGAATCGATGAAGGCGGACGTTCTGATACGATGATCCTCTTCATAATAGATAGTGACAAAGAGCTTATAACACCGCTCGAGATCAATAGAGACACAATCGTTAATGTTGATATATATAACAATGATGGCGAATTCTTGTATACCGGCAAAGAGCAGATAACGATGCAATATTCCTATGGCCGCTCAGCCAGGGAAGCATGCAACCTGACCAAACAGAAAGTCGCTGACCTTCTTATGAGAACCAGGATCAACAACGTGGTATCTCTGACAATGGAAGGAATCCAGCCAACCGTAGACGCAATAGGCGGGGTAAGTCTTAAGCTTCAAACTGATGAAACTGATCTTGATCCGTTATATACAAAGGGAGCCAATATAACCTTAAACGGAGAAGAAGCATTTAACTTCGTCCATACAAGAGATATTGATACAAGGGGCAGCAATATAGATAGAATGTCAAGACAGACGCAGTTCATGATGGCACTGTCACAGACAGCAAGAAAACAAGGCACCGGAATCATCAGTGCCATGGAAGACGCAGCCGGGGACTATCTGTACGAAGACCTGGAAGCAGATATAGCAGATTGTTTTGCCAAATATGAAGTCGCAGATATGGTATATACACTTCCGGGCGAAAATGTAGAGGGAGTTCTGCATGATGAGTTCTACGTGGATGACGAAGAACTCACCAAGCTGATAATACAACTCTTCTATGTCCAGTAAAAGACATAGAAAACCAAAAACAGGTAGACCTAACTACCTAAGAAAAGGAAGAGGGAAGAGATGATGAAAAAGAAAGTAATTACCATCACAGCAGCTATCGCTGCAGCAATCACCCTTGTACTTGGAAGCTCAAGTTCTGCACTTGCTGCGAGCAGAACAGAAACAGCCGAAGTACTTGGCGCAACAAGATCAGCACAGGACGCAGGAGAAGCTGCTGTGCTCGGAGTTGACAGATCTCAGAATTCTGTAGAGGTTACAACTTCAGAGATTACAGATGCTAAAGTTCTTGCAGACATCAATGACAAGAATACCATCGTAGAAGTCATCAACAGTGTTATCGAAGCAGTTAACGTTGCAGCAGGCGTTGACAAGGAAACAGGCAAGGTAACAGCAGCAGATCTCGAAGTTCTCGACACATTCGAAGTAGAAGTACCTGAAGGTACAGTAGTAAGCGCCGAGAATCCTGTTTACATCACATTCGTTGTACCTGGAGTTACAACTACTACCAAGATCCATGTAATGCACTATACAGATGCAGGTCTATGGGAGGAAGTTGCATCAGCAGCCGGCGACGGATATGTAGTAGCAGAGTTTACAAGCCTTTCACCTGTAGCTATTATTGCTGAGAAGGCATCACTTACAGCTGCAGCTAATACCACAACAACAGGTACAGGCAGTGCAACATCACCTAGAACAGGCGATAACCAGATGGTATTTGTTATCATCTTCGCAATCATCGCTGTTGCAGGTGTCTCATTCACTTTCATTTCCCTTAAGAAAGAGAAACACTAATTAAGGATAGCAAGCGAAAGTTATCGAGAAGATTGTACTTCTGCAAGGTACAATAACTAAAATATTGTACCTTGCGAAGGAACAATTATTCAAGAAGATAATGTAAGCATAAGCTACCCAAGGAATTAATCGAAATATTCAAAACATGAAAGAAAACACTGTTTTTTTCGAAGAAAAGACAAGTGTTTGGTTAAAGTCAGCCTAATTTTGGCATAAAGATAATAAAAAATTACTACCGTAATATACACGAAAGTAAAAAATGGAGCCGCAATGATAGATATCGAATTAGAAACCAAATTACTTCCTTATGGAATGACAGAAGAGGTCAAGAACCTTCGAACCAGTATAACATTTGCAGGAGACAATATTAAATCTGTACTCTTCACAAGTACCGTAACCAATGAAGGCAAGAGTACCATAACAATCGAGATTGCAAAATCATTTGCAGAGCTTGGCAAGAAAGTTGTCCTAGTTGATACCGATCTTCGTAAGTCAATCCTTAAGATGAAGCTTGTATCAGGCAAGATGAAATATGGTCTGACTCATTATCTGTCAGGGCAATGTGAAGTAGATGATATCATATACCACAACACTGCAGAAGGCTTCGAAAACATGTATGTAGTACCAACAGGACCTTCTACCAAGACCCCAACAGAACTCCTGTCATCAGAGAAACTCTCAAAGCTATTAAAGGATTTAAGACAAAAATATGACATGGTAATAATCGATACAGCCCCCATAGGCACAGTAACAGATGCTGCAATAGTAGCACCAAGCGCAGACGGAGCAGTATTCATAATAGAGTCAGGCAAAGTCAATTATAAAGTCGCTCAGAAAACCATAGAAAAATTTGAAATGTCCGGCTGTAAAGTATTGGGTATTGCACTTAACAAGGTTGATAAAAGCAAGAACAGCTACGGATATTATAAGTATGGTAAAGAGTATGGGTATGGTTACGGATATGGATATGGTAATAGTAAGGTGTAACGGTTGAGTAGTGTTTAGGTGAGATAGAGAACGGAGGGGCGGGTGTGCAGAAGAAAAAACTATTGATTTACGCGCACTACTATGCGCCAGATGTAGCATCCACGGGACAGATTCTCCAAGATATGGCCGAAGGAATGAAGGATGAATTTGAGGTTACAGTGATATGCGCAGTTCCGAGCTATATCGGAACAATTGATGAGAGATATAGAGAAAAAAGGTTTTACAAAGAAGTAATAAATGGAATAAAGGTGCTCCGAGTTCCTGTGCCCGAGTTTACAAAGAGCAATAAAAAGAGTAGAATTAAAAATCTGCTTGCATATTATTTTGGTTCACGAAGAGCGACTAAAGAAGTTGGCGAACAGGACTACGTATTCTCGATAAGTCAGCCCCCTATAATTGGCGGCATGCTAGGTGTATATGGGAAGAAGAAACTTGATGCCAAGATGGTGTACTGTATACAAGACTTTAACCCTGAGCAGATTATGGCTACGAGATATGTTAAAGCGAAAATGATATTAAAAGCATCTCTTTGGATGGATAAAAGAAGTTGTCGAAAGAGTGATTTGGTAATCACTGTTGGACGAGATCTTGTAGAGACGCTTGAAAATAGATTTAAGGGAAAAAAGATTCCAAACTACACTATGATTAATAATTGGATTGACGAAAAGAAAATCTATCCGTTAAATCTTGATCATCCCGGTGTAGAGTCATTTAGAAAAGAGTACGGGCTTGTAGGGAAATATGTCATCATGTATAGCGGCAATATGGGTTTGTACTATGATTTAGAAGGTCTTATCAAAGTGATTGAACACTTCAAAGGAGTTAAAACGCCCGGTGGACAGGATGTTGTTTTTGCTTTTGTAGGAGCAGGATCAGTCCTGGACAAGCTACAGTTATATGTAAAAGAACATAGTATGGATAACACTGTGTTTATACCATATCAGGATAAGGAAAAGCTCATATATAGTCTTAATGCAGCTGATGTTCATTGGTGTGTTAATGCAAGAGGAATAAAAGGCGTGAGCTGTCCTTCCAAGTACTACGGACTTACAGCTGTAGGGAAACCTATAATTGGAGTTCTTGAAAACGGATCTGAAGTGTGCCATTTAATAAAAGAAACTGAAGGCGGACTTGTCTGTGAACCTGGCGACTATGAACAAGTCGAAAAAAATCTTGTATGGTTTATAGAGCATGCAGGGAGTGAGGAACTCGTCCAAATGGGCAAAAGAAGTAGGGAATATCTTGTAAGGCATCTTACAAAAGATGTATCAATTCAGAAATACAAAGAAGCTATAGTTAGTTGTGGAACAGCTAATAACATTGCAATTGGAAAAGAGGAAGTGGCAGTTAAGACTGTCGCCGTGGCAGTAAAACCACGCCAGACTGCTTGAAACGTGATAGTAGGTTTTATGAACATTAATAATCATACACTAATAAAGAGTAAAAAAATACATGAATAGCAATTGGTTCAAAATCGTTATGCGATTAACAAAAATCAAATACGGTAAGAACCTATTGCTAAAGGATATATCGGTAATATTCAATAAGAGCGGGGCTAAGCTGGTCATAGGTGACAACGTCACAATCAAATCCTCGTTCCTTTCCAATCTTGTAGGGCTTTATAATAGGACTATAATAGTTTCTCGAGCACCAGGAGCTCCACATTGGAAACAATGTGGGTATTTCTGGTGCGACGATTAAACGTAAGAAACAATGATTTTAAAGGGGTTGCGGAAATAGAAATTCTTACTTTCTATATTTGT
>ERZ842401.1818-NODE-1818-length-29428-cov-3.910053_pt1 | contig 29428 bp, 43 predicted proteins | sample MGYA00521270_ERZ842401 | MGnify/ENA primary metagenome ERZ842401 (study PRJEB31892, sample SAMEA3878208) | bioreactor metagenome | biome: Moose rumen | place: Sweden | collected 2011-10 | study: EMG produced TPA metagenomics assembly of the PRJEB12797 data set... | reverse complement strand
CTAAGAGTGTATCTAAGAGAATTAATCCTGGTGTTCGTGGTGTTGTCGGCAAGTCATCTGTACCGCATAATGCTATGCGTAGTCTTGCCGCTGCTGAACGTATGAACCAGTTAACTGATTTAGATAATACATCTTTTACCGATGCTTTAAATAATGTCTTAATGCATGAAAGTGAGGAAGAATAATGGGTGGCTGGTATGATAAATATGATTATAGCGATATGGCTTCCGGTACCGATATGAATATGGACTGGGGTAACTCAAGTAAGTCTACTCAAAATTGGAAAGCCAATCAAGATCCTGCTAACTTAGGGGCCAATGTAAACGTTCCTTATAATACTGACATAAATGGAGAACCTGATCTTTCCGAACTTTCTGATGGTGCTTATCATGGCGCTTTTGCCGAAGCTCGTGATAACGCTCTTACTGATTTGGCCAATACTGGGGATAAGTTACATATGGGGATGGTAGATTCATGGTATGGTACTACCGAACCTGATATACGTAACTATACTACGATGGAGCAATATCAAAAAAAGGTTGATGAATACAATCAAGGACGAGCTATCGCAGAACAACTTCAGCAAGGCATCGACGAAAGAAATAATGCTCGAAGACAGCGATTTAATTCTGGTAAGATTGATACATCTATGCGAGATCAAACAGATGATACTCTCAATGATGTAAGCCCTGAACCAAAGAATGAGAAAAAGAAGACTGAAGATGAATCTTCTGAAGAATCATTCAATCGTAATGCAGAAGGCTATCAAGATATCAAAACCTTTGATGATGCCTACCAGGCTTGGGCTGCTGATCGTGGTATTACCGGTTATAGAGATGCTTCAGACTTTCAGTTTAATGGCAATAATTCTGGGGATTGGTTAGATTTTTCATTATGGACTAATGATAAATTAGGCTGGTATGATGATCATCTTCGAGATGTTTTAGGTGATGAATACTATAATGCCTATATCAATGACCGTAATATCTATGCAAACGATCCTGATACCTATGCACTTATGCAAACGGCCTATGATAATTGGTACACGCCTTGGGTAAATACACACACTATCCAAGATATCTTAGATGGTAATACAGTTACTGCAGCAGAAATGATAGGCGGCTGGCAGGCGGATGCGGATCGTGTTGCTCAGTATTTGCTCGACAATTATGCGTTTGGGCAGATTGCTGCTAATGCAAATTTATCACCAGAAGAAGTTCAATCTTTATTGCAGAATGGCACGCCTGGTGTTGACTACTTTGAATTAGATTCACCAGAAGGTCAGCAATTTGCTCGGCAAGCTCTAAACAATATGCTTCTTCAAGCTGCTCTTCTAAACGAAAACTTCTTTACTGACGCAGATCAGTTAGATGCTATGGGTACTATATATGATACGGAAGGCGGCATTGATTACGACAGGATGAATAGCCCAATTGCCAATATGCAAGGAGCTGTTTATGGCTCTGCTGGTGGCGATGTTTTGACAGATGCCGCGCTTGCAACACTTGTTGGTATGAACCCATGGGATGCATCTTTCTATCTGCAAAATGCAAACTTTGGTCTAATGGCACAACAGGCTTTGGCCAATCAGCTTGGTTATGGTAGTAACCAAAACTATGCTCCCGAAGACTGGGCAGCTTTGCAAGCAGCTTTGCAGCCTGATGAGTGAGCAGAGTATAACGATAAAATTTTTAAAAACAAGACTTTTCCTCTTTAACTTTCTAGCGAATAATTTAATACGCTACTTAGTTAGAGAGGAGAACTATGGCTTATAATCCGGCCCTATATAGTCCTTATGGCATGCAATTGCAACCGCAGCAAATGCAACCTGCAATGCCAGCACAGCCAAGTAATGGCCTTGTGTGGATAGATACTATTGAGGGCGCACAAATGTATCGCATGGCACCAGACTCAGTAAGCCCTCCGTTGTTACTTAAAGATGAAGATGCTTTCATTGTAAAGACAACAGATGGCGGTGGTGCAGCAACTTTAAAAAAGTTTTCTTTTACTGAAGTTCCTCTAACAGAAGAAAAAGATTCTGAACTCTACGTTACCAAGGAATACCTCGATAAATGGGGTAATCAAATGATGGAGGCTATCAATGGCAAACGTACTGCTTCAGAACAATCAAACACAAACAAGCAATAATTCTATTTTAAAATTAATTAGCCAAGCAAAATCACTGGGGCCTTCTGTCACAGTGTTTAATCAACTCTACAGCACAAATCAAGACTTTAAACAATTCGCTGATAGCATGCAGGGTAAGACACCTGAGCAAGCCTTCAGTGAATATGGGTTGAACTTTAACCAGTTTAAACCATATAAGTGGTAGTTACCCAAGCGGCCGTAGGGTTTCTATAGTATTAAACACTCTATTGAAAGGAAAAATTATGGCATTACAAGACATGACTCCTGCTGATCTTGCTGCGGTTGTAAACAATGATGACAATGGTTTTGGCGGCGGCAATGGCTGGTGGATTATCCTGCTGTTCTTGTTCCTCGGATGGGGCAATGGCGGTTATGGTGCCGGTGGTAATTCTGGTAACAATCTTTATCCATGGCTTAACTCTGCAGAAACAGTTATGAACGGTTTCGCTAATATTCAAAACACTTTGGCTAGTGGTTTTGCTAATGCAGAAACTGCAGCTACTACTCGCCAAATGGCAAACATGCAGCAAGTCTTTGACTTGTCTCAACAGTTTGCTAATTGTTGCTGCGAGAATCGCCTTGCTACTGCAAATCTATCTGCAGATATTGCACGTGAAGCTTGTGCTGACCGTACTGCAATAAGCGATGGTATCCGTGATATTCTTGCTAACCAGACTGCTAGTGTACAGCGTATTCTTGACCAGCTTTGCCAAGACAAGATTGATGCCAAGAATGAAGAGATTGCATCCTTGCGTCAAGAGATTGCCCTGAAGGATCTGGCGGCTTCTCAGTCTTTGCAGACTGCACAGATTGTTGCAGACAATGCTGCACAGACTGCTGCGCTTGAGCAGTATCTTGCTCCTGTTCCTCGTCCTGCTTATGTTGTAGCTAATCCAAATTGCTGCACAAGCGGTTGGAATGGTTGCAACTGCTCAGCTTAAAGCTGGTGATAACTATGGCAGAGTTTACTTATCCGGCTGTACAACTTGTGCAGCCTAATGGAAACGTAATCCTTCAATCGTCTATTCCCTGTAATAAGGGATATGTTATCCATCGTCAGAATTCAGGCAATGTAACATTGCGCGGTATTACCAATGGATGCAATAGCTTTGCTCGCTATCAGGTGGAATTCAATGGCAACATTGCTGTTCCTACTGGTGGCACTGTTGGGCCTATTGCTGTGGCACTTGCTATAGATGGCGAAACAGTGCAAACGTCTCGCGCTATTGTGACACCTGCTGCAGTGAACAATTACTTCAATGTTACTTGTGTAGCAATTATTGACGTGCCTACCGGCTGTTGCACAAACATTGCTATCGAGAATACTTCTCCGGCTGTTGGCGATGCTACCACTGCTACAGTGCCTATCAATGTTACTGACGCAAACTTAACTGTTTCAAGGATAGCTTAGGAGACAATTATGGTAGAAAGTATTTACACCACTAAAAACAAAATCCTTGAACATATCGAAAACGAAATTAAGAACATGGATCGGGTAAATGTCCATGAACTTGGTGAGCTAGTCGATATGGTAAAGGATCTAGCCGAAGCTGAAAAATCTTGCTGGGAAGCTACTTATTATAAAAGTGTCTCAGAAGCTATGGACGCATCTGGCTATGACGGCTCAAGTATGCAGGCTCGTGCAGGCTACACCGGTATGCGCGGGTATCATCAGGACACAAAAGATGATGACGTAATTGAATTGCTTAGCAAGGAATATCGTGATCTCGGTCCTGATGAACGCTTGGCCATGCGTAAAAGGGTGTTCTCTACTTTAGGAATAAAGTAGTTGAAAACAGTACTGATCAATGGTTTAACCTGGTTTGTTTGTAGAGTTCTTCCAGGTGCTGCTTCGCTCATTGATCGTACTGGTACACCACGGCTGGCTGTAACAGATCCAGCCACAAGGACTATCTATGTATCAGGATCAGTTACCCCGCCGATGTTAGATAGAGTCCTTTTGCACGAAGTAGCTCATGCGATTACTATGTCGTATGGGCTACTTCCCTCTTTACGCCAAGATACATCTATTATCGCCGTTGAAGAATGGGCGGTCAAATTACTTGAAAAATACAGTTTACAAGCTATAATCTTAACTGGTCAGATATTACATAGACCAGTTTGTATTGATAATTATTGTGCGGTAGTTGCTCAGGAGTCATTATGAGTTATCGGATTAACGAGCATCCGCATCATCATGGTCATCGAACCATGCACGATGTGGCTACGCCAATGCTTATCTCGGTGCATAATGGAGCAACGGCGGACCTGGCCATACCAATATGGTACCAGGAAATACAAAAACCCGTGCGTGCCAAGCACCACAACATTCACTGGCATCATCATGTTGGATGGCCATCACCTAATCATCCAGATCATATTTGTCAGCTTGCCTATGAAGGTAGGCACTATGGGCATAAATGCCCTATTGGCCACGACCATTGCCACAAGACATGCTCGCATTATATAGATATGACACAGATTATCCCGGTGCATCTTCTATCAGACTATGAGCACTACACCGGCGCACGTGTAGTTTATGACGAAACCCCTGTTGGCCTTACTACACAAGCATGGATCGATACACTTGAAGACTGGGTTGTCCGTGTATGCTTTGCTCCCGCAGTAGCAGCGGCAATTAAAGAACCAGTTGAAACCCATTTCACGGTATTTATTGATGCACCTGAATATACTACGTCTAAGGTAGATGCTAGGACTAAGCAAACCATGACTCGTACTTGGCCTGCTCGTACAGACGTAGTTACCCATGGTACTTTACGAATCCTACCTTCAGCTTACTAAGGAGTAACTATGGCTGATAAGAATACATCCCATCCATTTGGTCCTCATGGTCCTTACGACCCTAGAAGGCATCATCATCCGGATCATCCACCTTACATGGTAGACCGGTGTGCTGATGAATGTGATGACCAGCTTCCCTTGTTCTCCCAAGTAGGCAGAGGCCTACAAGGCAATGGCTACAAAGTAGAAGTTATTAAAGATGCTCTCACAGAGACAATCCTTGAAGGCCTTGTGTACGATCCTTACACAGGCGCACTAACGTCTGACTGGGTAAGCGAGAATATCAATGGTGGCCATTTAAGTTACGCCTACAATTTGCGCCCATTTACGGATCCGCAAACATTTACTATCTCATTTAAGTATGTGCGTCCTGGGCGCAATGCTGATGAAAATGGTACCGTGTGGAGTTGGACTACACCTGCTATTCCTTACCTTTGGAGCAGGCAAGAAGATGGTTCCATGTCTGATGGTGAAGACATTGTTGGCACTGGTGTTGCCACTTTGTATCTTAAGAAGACCACTGAGCCTACATGGAACTGGCGCTTGCATGAAAAGCTTGTCTACCCTGACGGCTTTACACATGAGGATATGAACGCACCAGATCCCCTGGAAGGTTGGACAGTCAATCTTCAATACGGTATCGGTGGTGACATTGATGCACCTAACATTGATGACCTCTCTAAAGTCTTGGGCATCACGGTGCAAAACATTCGCAACATTATTGCAAATTCCCCTGTGCCTACTGATACCATTGATCAGCCTAACTTAAAGAAGTATATCGACTGGGTAGCTGATACCTTGGTTAGCAATATTGTAGTTACTTCCAAGTGGCCGGGCAGACTCAAGGTTACCCGTACTGACACAGCACGCAATGGCAACACGCCTAAAAAGACTACCTTTGAATTAGATCCAATCAAGCCTACTGCTGGTGCTGGCATTGAGATCACTGAAGCAACCAATGGTGCATTGACCATTAAGAACACTGGTATCTTAAGAGTCAATAGTGGCATAGGTATTCAAGTCGAAAATAACAATGATGGCAGTGTAACCATTAATAACACGCAAGTAGGCGGCAAGTGGAAAGTACTAACACCTGATGTTGATTTTCAATGGAAGACCCACAATGGCTGGTATTTTGGGCCTAATCCTTCTTTTATCTTAAGCCCGGATCGCAAGAGCGATGTAGGTGGCAATGCGCATAGAACAACTAATAGCCGTTATTTGGATGCTAATAATGTTCCAATAGCAGACAAGGTAGCCGCAGATCCTTATAGTCAGTCCCGTTACCCTGCAGAAAACCCTCCTCGTGTTAGAGTAATTTTATCCGAGGATTCAGATGGTGAGATAACTTCTGCTGATGTATATATAGACGAATACAATGTTAAGCGTACTATGTGGACCGATGCAAACAAGATATTGCACCCTGAAAATTGTCATGCAATGTTTTGTATTTACAACCTTCTAGAAACTGTAGAAGCTGCTCAATATGATGAATGGAAGATAAGGAATTTCTTTGATCCGGACAATCCAGGAGATCTAAGTGACTGGTTAGAATACGATGACAACAACGAACCGGTAACCAGAAGCGTTTCAAGAATGGGCTTCCGGCATTCTTATGCTATGTATAATGCTCCTACGGCACCACATCTATCCCTTAAATTCAAGGGCCAATATGCAGCTTTAAATGACATGAGTGTTGTTTCCGGGTCTACTCGGTTTAGTGGTGTGCCGAATTTCTCTGGCCGTGTTGACGGAGGAAACATCTATGATGATACATTGTCTTGGCGCAATGTAGGTGCACGCTGGGAACCTAAGGTTGGTATTTCTAAATTAGCATCTTCGGCATTCATGAGCACATTCTCTCAAGTTGCTAAATGTAAGATCAATAGGTCATATCTTGATTTTATTTTCTATTGGTCTGCACCGCAAGATGGGTATAACTCCTCTATCAATTCTCCTAAGTATGAATACAATGGTACACCTATTGACTCTCTTACCACTGCTGGCCATGTCAATTACGGTCTAGCATTCACTCTCGCATAGTAAAGGAAACAATTATGCCTACGCCACATGACTACTATGATCATCACAGCCCTGAGCCTCATTTGCACAATAGGCACAATCATGCTCCTTATATCGAGCCTGACTGGCAAGCAAATGCAGCCAAGGACCAATTGCCCGATATATCCACAATAGGCCGAGGCCCTAAGGGCGATGGCCTCTATATTGATAACATTCGGCAAACTGGTACTAGTCTGACTTTTGATATCCTAAGCGATGCAACCGGGGAAGTGATTGAAACAATTGGTCCCTTTCCCACTGGCGGACTTGAAATCTCTGGTACGCCCGTTCATAATCTCATCGCTGGTGAAGCTGCTAGCTTCTATGTGCACTATCCTGTCTACGACTCAGACACTGGAACAGTTAAAACTGAAACAACTGAACTAACTATTCCACCAGGAGCCATGGGATCTTTGATCTATTTGTATCCTGATATCTTAGACCGGACTAAAGATGATACCTACCAAATCAATGAAGAAGAGCTAACCATTTATAACCGAAACAAGTATCCGGAAAAACCGGCTGTCCGTGTCAACGACATTCTTATCCTTGAGACACACAAGCGCATACCTGCACAAGATAACCAGCCGGCCTATGATCAATACTGGCTTACCTTTGGTACCGTTGAAGCGGTAGAAAATGGCATCGTAGTGTTCACTGCGCGTACCTTCTTTGACTATGGTAACGTGCGTGTAGACTGGACAGACGTGCTTAACAAGCCTACTAGTGTTTCCTATTTCGACAATGATGTTGACTATCAAACCAAAGATGAAGTAGATGATGCTATTGCTAATGCTATCTCTGCAGCCTATCGCTACAAAGGTATTGTAGAAACCTATGAAGACTTGCCTGATAATGCTGAAAATGGCTGGGTGTACCATGTGAACCAAGCGCATGAAGATGTAGGCGCTGGTACAAACTGGGCCTGGAATGAAGATGAAGAACGCTGGGATGCTCTTGGTGGCGAGGTAGACTTTGATGGCATTGCTACTGAAGCCTATGTAGATGCAGCCATTGCAGCCATTCCTGAACCTATTTCTTCCTGGGATGATATTACAGACAAGCCTGAATTTGCTGACGTGGCTACCAGTGGTAGCTATTCTGACTTAGAGGATAAGCCTAACCTTGCTGCTGTAGCTACCACTGGTAGCTTCTATGACTTGGTAGATTATCCACAAGACCACCTAAGACGTGTCTATCTATCACAGGCTGAATATGATGCACTGGAAACCAAGGACCCTTATACCGTCTATGTAACAGATGGTGAAGGTGGCAGTGGTGATAGTGGTGGCATAGTCGGCCCTATTGACTATAGTGATCTACTTAATGCTCCTCTTGAGAAAACGGTGACACCGAGTGAAGAAACAGAAGTCTGCAGATGTGAACTTTCTGATCGAGCTATCTTTGACGAGAAGCTTTGGACATTATGTAATTTTATTGATGAGATTGATGGCAGCACTGCAGGGAGTGATTTCTTTAATCTTGTATTCGCTGGTTCTTCTAACACTGATTGGCGTTCACCATACTTTGTAAACAATCCACCTTCCTCTTTTGTAATAAATATGGCTGGTGCCAATAGCTTCCCTTGTGATAATTTTTCTATAAGCGGAGCAGGTGTTGTTGATTATACCAACCCTGTTAAATCTTCTTCCACATCAATCAGTGAAGAAGCTGGTGATATTGAGCTTATTAGTGTTAGCTCCATTGACTTTGTCTATACTACGGAAACACAATCTGTCACAACATGGAGCGGCACAGATAGCAACCTTGCAATCTGGGATGATATTTCAGACAAGCCTGAAAGCTTCTACACTTTGCCCCATGCTTCAGCCAGCACGCTTGGTGGCATTAAGGTGGGCGAAGGCCTGTCTGTTGCAGCAGATGGTACCTTGTCTGCAAGTGGCGGTAGCAGTAGCACCGGGCTGCAGGTGGCGCATTTGAAATATTCCAATGACGAAACGGAGGGCACACTTCCTTTCCCAACCGAGCTAGCGAACAATAACCAGCTTATCGCAGCTGCAGACGCTGGGACTCGATATGATGATGTGGCAGTGCTTAAAATCCCCTTCACTGACATAACCGGTTTCAATAGCAGCACCGATACCATCATAAATGTAACCATCGAACAAACAGGTGGCGAAGACCCCTGGCAGTTTATTTACCCCGTTCCTCTTGTGCCAACTTGGCTTGTCTCCGACAATCAAATACTAGTTACCCTTTGGTCAGCATTGTCAGTCAGTGGTGGCTGGGTTGACGCTTTAGAAGCCAATGTTTACTACCTTAAAGGAGAGTAACCTATGACACGAGCATACTTAAATGACATACAGCTATCAGGCAGCACGGTTTCAAGTCTAGCCTGGGAAGATATTACAGACAAGCCCACCTTTGCTAGTGTTGCTACAAGTGGTAGCTATGCTGACCTTGAGAACTTGCCTACCTTTAAGACAATCAATAGTGAGTCAATTATTGGCGAAGGTAACATAGTTATCAGTGGTGGCTCTGCAAGCTTTGAAGCATTGACTGAAGAAGAAGTTGCAGTGCTTTTTGATGATACTGTCTAGTTAGGAAGAACTATGAGAACACTGTTTGTTGACAATGGTACAAAAACATCTGAAGAATATGTAGCAATGCTACAAGAGCTGGATGCGCTAAATGAGATAGAGAAGCACAGCGTGCAGTTCACATTCTACATAAACGACGAGGATATCTTAGCTATTAATCCTTATGCTTATAGTGGTTATAGCCATCCGTTTTCAAGTGATCCTAGACCTACACCTCGTCCTAACTGGTCACCACTTCCTCTTTGGCTATGCTACCTAAAAGATGATGATGCAGGTATTTGCGGACAAGATGAAACCTATGATGATCTGTATCTAAATGTAGGCAATGTTGAAGCTGTATGCTGGGTACCAGGAGAAGAAGATGAAGAAGAGTACAGAGCTACCTTTGCCTTCACTGCCACAAAGCCTCTCACGGTAACCTATGAAGAATGCTCAGATGACAAGGTGCTCACTGTTCCTGGTTTGAGCAAATTGGTTGAACGGATTAAAACGCTATTCCTTTCAAAGGAAGAAGGCGTGATGAAGGTTAACGCTGTTGTAGAGCGTAGCCTATCCATGGGTAGAAAAGCCGGCACAACTTACGGTCTAGGCTCTTCGGCTTTAGGCTCTGAAGTAACAGCCAGCGGAAAGTCGTCCCACGCCGAGGGAAACAGCCCCACCGCCAGCGGCCACTACTCCCACGCCGAGGGAAGCTACACCACCGCCAGCAACTACTACTCCCACGCCGAGGGAAACAACACCACCGCCAGCGGTCAATGCTCTCACGCCGAGGGAGCCAACACCACCGCCAGCGGAAACTGGTCCCACGCCCAAAATCTCGGTACGATCGCCCAGCGAAAATCCCAGACGGCTCTCGGTGAATATAATGTCCTCGACGAATACGGCTCGGGCGCGTTCGCCCGTGGCCAGTACGCCGTCATCGTAGGCAACGGGACAAATGATTCTAACCGCTCCAATGCCCTCACTCTAGACTGGTCGGGCAATGTGGTCCTTAGTGGCAAGGCCACAGTGGCCACTGGCCCCATAAGAGATCTAGATGTTGCAACCAAGAAATATGTAGATGATGCTATTGCAGCAGCTCTAGCAAATTTGTAAGGAGTAACCATGGAAGACAAGCAAGTACAAGTAGACCATGAACCAACTGAAGAAACGCTAGCCGAGCTAACAGGCGGTCGTGCCGAGAAACCTAAGGAGGAAGACGATGACAGTCAGTAGTTTATCCTCAGGTACCATTTGGACACCTAATTACTATCAAGGCCGTGCCTACCCTGTAACTAAGGTTACCATTCACGAAATGGCAGCAGTATGGACTGCTCAGCGTTGTGGTGAATTCTTCCGTGATTCAACACGCAATGCTTCTTCTAACTATGGCATTGGCAACGATGGTGACATTAAGTGCTATGTAGATGAAGACAATGCTGCATGGACTTCATCTAACTGGGACAATGACAACCGTGCTATTACAATCGAAGTTTCCAATAGCTACATGGGCGGAGACTGGCCTATTTCTGATGCAGCTTATCAGTCACTGATTAAACTATGTGCCGACATTTGCACACGCTACAAGATTACACCGGAATACAATGGCACCAAGAATGCCTCATTTACTGAGCACAAGATGTTCTCTGCAACAGCTTGCCCTGGTCCTTATATTCACAACTTGTTAGAAAGTGGCAAACTGATTAAGGATGTGAAAGCAGCTATGGGTAAAGTTGAAGGCAAAGATGAATGGGTAAAAGACAGCAAAGGCTGGTGGTACCGCTATGCTGATGGTACTTGGCCTGCAAAGTGCTGGAAGCACATTGATGGCGAATGGTACTACTTTAACAAGAGTGGCTACATGGTTACTGGCTGGCAGCAGATTACCTATAAGAAGAAAAAAGAATGGTTCTACTTTGGCAAGAATGGTGCCATGTATCCTCAAGGCTTCTACAAGATTAATAAGAAGTGGTATGGCTTTGACAAGAACGGCTGTATGCTCGACAAAGATGACGTAGTGCGTCCTAACGAAAAGGGCGAACTTATTATAGGGAGCTAATATGTTTGAGTATGCAGATATACAAGTCTTTGTAATAGTTCTCTTTGGCCTCTTCGCTGCTATAATTACCATTGACAAAGTGATAGACATATACAAGAAATGGAAAGCACCTGGAGCAGATATGGAAAAAGAAATCGAGGAAATCAAAGAGCACTTGGATAATGACAACAAGCGTATTAGCAGCTTAGAGGAATCATCCAAGCTTACCCTTCGTGGCATTAATGCTTTGATTGAATATGATATCAATGGTGACAATGAAGATAAGGCTAAGCTTGAGGCCGTCAAAGACGATATCTCAAACTTCCTTATCAATCGTAGTTAGGAGATTAAAATGGATATTGAATTCATCAACACTGCAATGATACCTGTGATTGTAGGCATCTGCTGCATCGTAGGTTATCTCATTAAACAGACTGTTAAAAGTGATCGCTTCCATGACTTCATTCCTTGCATTGTAACAGCCTTGGGCCTTGTGCTTGCACTGGTTAACATGGTTATTACTGGGCAGGAATTTAGCCTCATGGTTATCTTTAGCGGCATGGTTTCCGGCCTTGCATCAACGGGCTTCTGGGAACTGATTACGCATGTTACTAAGAGGGACTAATGCCTGATTACAGTTTACCCGGTGGTAATAAAGTATCACGACCAGACCCTGGTGGCCAAGGAACTACCACTACAACCACAGTAGACGGTGGCTATGGTAGTGGCTACGGCTATGGTGGTGGCTACGGCTATAGTAGTAGCTATGGCCCGTGGAGTGATACTGGCTATAGTAGCGGCGGCAGTAGTGGCGATGAAGGCCCTACTGAAAATCAGAAGAAAACCGCTGCTAACTTACAGCCTATTGTTCACTACAACTATGATACCTTAGGCAAGAAATATGACCTTGGTGACAAGGTCTATAACACTGCTGACGACAACTCTAAGAATATGCAAGACTGGCAAGTTGCTCTTGCCGGTCGGAATGCAAGTGGTGACTGGTATCGCCAACAGCAAAAGCTCCAATCTGCTATGAAGAATATGCGTGATGAAATGGGGCAGGCTGCCTATGGCTCTGACTTCTATGATATGTATGAAGGTTTTGCTCGCGCTGATGATCAAATGGATGATGATACATTGCAAACCTTCAGAAAGAATATCGAAGAAATTGATGCTAACTTTTATGATGCAATAATGGCTAACATCAATTCACGCAATAAGCTAGCCGCTGATACTGAAATATCTATGCGTGAACTAGGTGCAGACTGGGCAGCGCAACTTAATAATATTCATCCTGATCTTGCTAATGGCGAATATGAAGAAGATGAAGATACCGAGAAGAGTAGCACAAGTGCTTACTCTTTACCTGTTCTAACCACTGAAGCTAAAACAGCTAGAGACAAGGCCATACAAGACGCAGAATTAGATGTTTTAAAAACTTCTGCTATCTGGGGCAACGAGTCTGCTAAAGAAGCCCTCAAGGCTCTCTCAGTGAAAACTGATACATCGGAAGAATCAGAAGAATCTGAAGAAGAGTCAGAAGAAAAGACTTATTCTATTCCGGCTCTAATCGATAAAGAAAATGATACGCTTACATTTCCTGAATGGTTTAATACAGAATTTGCAGACGAGCATTGGGTTGAAGCCATTAAACCCGAAATGCGCGATTTCTATAGGCCCGATCTAGCTGGACAAACAGCTAGTGATAGCGGCCTTAGAAACCGAGCTACTAATGTAGCTTCTGCTGCAACAAGAAAAACTAAAGGTATTGCATCTTATCTGCAGCCTTATTCAGCAAACTCCATGAACCGAAGGACTCAATAATGAGCTATGGATTGACACCTAGAGATTTTGTTCAGCAGGTTTATTATGCACAAGAAAAGGTCGTATTAGACTTCTATCCTACTGATGATAAATATAAAGAAGTTCTTTTTGAAGCTAATCTCATTCTGCAAGAACTTCAAAATATAGAAGACTGGACCTGGTTGCGGGAACGTATAGTGCTTGGTTCTTGCCACCATAAACACAATGAGATTCCTGAATTCCAATTACCTGAATGGGTCTATAAACCTTCCACGCTCTACCATGACTCGATAAAACTCTATCGCCCAGAACACCACCATCACTGTGGCCATTGCTGCTCACCAGAAGAATACAATGTACGAGACTTTATAGATGTACCTATTGCTAGTGCTGGCGATAACCAATGGCGCAAGAACATGCAGATAACAGACTTCGGTCAGATCCATCTACACGATAGGCGATTGCGTGCTATTAAGATTGGCAACCTTATCACATTCAATCGTCCACTACGTCCGCACGAAGAACAGCGTGTTGCCGTCATGGACGTGCAAAGGCGCTTGATGCCTTTACATATTTGTAATGAAGGTTGCACTGAAGGCCGGGACCCCGATAGTGTTATTAGCTATGCTCTTGATGCCAATGGGCAATGGACTAATCCATGTAAGCACATTGAACCTGTGGTATTTACTGAAATACCAGATCCAAACTACATGGTTATGCAAACTGCTGCTCGTCATGCCGAGGGTAGCCCTCCGGCGCAATCTCGTATACAAGGGCTTACCGATGCTGCTCAGCGCATTTTGTCTGCTATGCGTCAAAATGATGCTTCTGCAACCGATGCCGATTATCTTGAGATAGAAGTACCAGGGTTTATTGAGGTGGTCTAATGGCTAAAAAGAATAGCAGCAAGACCGCTACGCAAGAAGCCTTAAAAGCATCTGAACCTAAACTACAAACCTTTACTGGCTGGCAAGGTGTTAACTTCAAAGACTCTCCTCTAGGTTGGGAATGGGGAGAAACCAAACCTGCCTATGAAAACCATGACTACCGTCATCATCAATCAGACTTAAAGTCTAATTTCTTATTGATCCAAAACAACATGGTGACTACCGATAATCTTACCCTTGAAACTAGGCCTGATGCCGAGATTATTGCTCGGCCTCCTAGTGGTTATAAGTTTACCGGTGTTGCCTGTCTGTATCATCGCTGGCTATTCTGCGTTATGGAAACCACCGTCAATGGCGCTTTGCGCCATGTAGTAAAATACCATGATATTATTGACACTAATCTATCTTCATGGACCGATGTACGTATTAAGGATGCTGAAGACGGCTGGGATCCTTTGCGTTACCGGATATCTGAAATAGGTTATTATCAGGAAAAACTTATTGCTCTTGCATACCATAAGTCTACTGATGATGATGAAGAAGATCCTGGTTATAAAAAATGGATAGGCGAAATATTTACTGCTGACCTGTTCTGGCTTAATAATGAGTCTCGCCGGTTCGATGAAACAACCGGTTATAAAAAGCGTTTGCAAGATGATATAGAAGTAGGCACACTAGAGTCTGCTATCTATGTACCAGATCCTACTACGCCTCCTACGCTTAAGGCTATTGGGCAGGTATCTAATACAACATCTGATAACGTAGGCGATACCATTATGACAACACGAGTGCAAGTCTACTATTGCTACGTTAACCAGTTTGGATCTACTCTGCCCAGCAATGGCGCTACCATTTACACTGAATACAATCCGGTTACTTGGTCTTCTGTTAGGTACTTGCAAATTAAAGGTAATGCACCTACGAATAAAAAGATTACCGGTGTAGACCTTTACTGTACTCTTGATGAAAACAGTGACGCGATTTTCATTGGCCATGTTGACTTAGACTATTCTGTAGATGCTAATGGTAACTGGACTTATACTAGCAATGGCAAATGGACATACAATTGGCTAGGCGCTATGAGCGATATTAGCCAATGGACTAATGCTCAACTTATTAAGCCGACAGAAAATAACACTAAAGGTGTAACAGCTAGATATTTCAGTGTCCATGATTCACGCTTATATTTCTGGGGGGACCCCGAACATCCATATCGCCTATGGATTGGTGGTAATCCCGGTGCTGAACTATCAGTAGCACGTGGCCTTGGTGGTGCTTTCGTTGACATAGAGCCTGGTAGTGGTATAGAAATACATGGTACAGAAAAATGGAAGACTACTTCCGGTGCTAACATCATCACCATGCTTTGTGGTAATCCTAATACCAATAGAGTTAAACGCTTTAATCTAGTTGAAACATCTATCACTGTTACTAATGAGATACAGTCTAAGGGATATATGTATGAAGAAGTATCCAATGTAGTAGGCTGCAATAGTCGCTGGGGGCATGGAGTCTTTGCTGACGGCCTCTACACGGTATCCCGCTATGGCCTTATGCTTACTACTATGGCTATGGAATACAATAGCCAAATGCGCAACACGCAAGTCTCTGATGTTATTCAACCTATATTCACTGAACGTCTAGGTGAAAGACTAAACGATGCTCGCATGGTACACATAGACGAGATTATTTACATCATCTTGTCTGAAGAAAAGAATAAGACTTCGCTCTATGGCAATGAGCCTCAGTCTCTTGATCGTGTCATTTTATGCTATGACATTAATGCTAAGGCCTGGTATACCTTTACGCATGGTAGCGAAGGCAACAATGACGGACTGTTGCTGCATGCTATGGCTATTGACTCTGAAGAACATGAAGAAGGCCTAGGCATCATTAGCGAAAACGCTGTAACACTTTATCCGACTACCGGTATTCAGAATACTATTTCACCTAAGTTTAATATTCTCATTGAAACCGGTGAGCTAGCAGCACGCGCACCTATACAAGGTTTTACTTATTTGTGCCAATTGGAACTGCGCTTTGATTATTTCATTGGTGAAGCAGAAGTAACTATTCAGGGCGTAGACTACTATGGCCGTGACTTCATTATTAAAAAGTATCTTAATCGTCCTAAGTATGGCAGAAATAATGATGGTAGCTATGGGCCTAATGATGCAGAAATGCGTAGCCACGTAGAATGGATCCGTGTGGATAAGCATGTAGAATCCTACCGGCTGCAAATCAAAGGCAAGGCTCGTTGCCGGCTAACGCATATCAATGCTAAGGTTTACCAAGACTCTGCTCGTATTGGCTTGCCTTATGGCTTTGACTCTGGCGATGGCTTTATCAATAGGCACAAGCAAGCAGAAGTTATCCACCACTATGTTAAAGATTACAACAATCTTAGAAGGGCAATAGTGACATAATGTTTAAAGAAGCTTTAGATCAATGCTGTGAATGTAAGGATGATGGTACTGCAATGCTTAAGCAACCATTCCTACACTCTTTTCTAGACGCTCGTGGTGCTGATGTTCGTAAGCCGATGGTCGGTGCAGTAGACTTCATGGTCGAAGAAACAGACGAAGGTGGCATCAGGACTACACAGATTACCTATCCACTAGAATATGAGTGTCTAGGGGGTAGTAAGAGTACGCTCCCGGCACCGATCTCCCCTCTCCGTGGCTCTCTGCAAGCCGATGAACAGGGGAAATAGAAAAAGGGCAGAACCCCTCAGAACTGCCCTTCTTCTTAGCGATAGCCTTGCGCGCTACGTATTTAGAGTACCACGGTGCGAATTGTACAACAACATCCAATCATCTAAATCCATAATAACTATCCAAGGTTTATTGTTCTTCCGGTGAAACACTGCCGGCAATTCAAACACATCGCTATCATCTCTAGCCTGTTGCATAGCAGCTTCAAGATTTAGTTTCTCAGTACGCTTTACTTCAATATGGATACCGGGCAAACCAACAACATCAGGTGAATCAGGTCCACCAGAATACTGTACGCCTCGTCTAGCTTTATAGCCATACTCATTTAGAACATGAGCGAGTTCCCGCTCACCACGTTTTCCTTTATCTCTACTGGCTTTTCCCATCGTGCTTCCCTTTCATTCTGGGCATCAATTAGGTAATCACAATCAGGGTACCACTTACAACCAGTTAGCCTTTCTAGGTCAACTAACATATTGAGCACTATAACAATAGCATCTTCAGGTAGTAAGCTATACATTGTCGCTAAGTTCTTAATGTCATTTTGTTTCATTGCTGTCCTCCAACATCCAATCCGGTTCAACATATTTTGTATCTATCAATGGCTTAGTCGGTTCGACCTTGCGCCCACCAGTGCGCTCTAGAATCATTGAAGCAGCTAGGTTGCGCTCTCTTCTTTTGACCATATTAGATCCTGCTGGCTGTGTTGCTATATGAACTAAGACCTTTGCCATAGCAATAATTGGTTTATCTTCCGGTGTAATTTGTAACTGTGCAGCCTGCTCATAACCTAGAACATCTTCAATAGCATCGCCTAGAATGTTTGCATAGCCACCACGTTTACCTTCCTCTGGCACAGTACCATCAATACGTAAACTAATTGTTTTAATCAGTTCTACATCTAGCTCAAAAACAGCATTGAAGATTAAGGCATTGATAGTATAGCCACGTGTATTAGTGGCAAGCTCGCGGCCCTTGCATACGTCACCCATTGTCCTATCAAGGGCAACAGCAGTTAGATACTGGTCAATTGTCTGCTCATAATCAGCAGACTTAATGATCTCTGTCTGCGTATTTTTCTCTGTATCTTGCTTTGGCACGTTCACTCCTGGCTACCATATTCGCATTAGTTCTGGGGTTTCTCGCATGTCCTGGTTTTAATTTATCTTTCACTAGGCTCATATTAGAATAGGTAGGCATGATATCATTTTCAGCAAACCACTCTAAACGAAGCTTCAAAGAATAAGGTGGCTTCTTAATTCTTGCTGGCGAAATAGTATATATAGTTCTCGTGCTATAAGTCTTACCATATATACTGCCACCTTTCTGAACTCTGGTCGAATAGTAAGTTAGTATTCTAGGCAACCAACTATTAATATATCCATCCGGTTCATAAGGCTTATTATAGATCTGCTCATAGACCATACGCATTGTATACCTGCGGCACATATAATGAGACTTCCACTTAGCATGCTTACTATTCTCTATGATCCATTGCCGCACGAGACTATCTAGTTCATAGACTAGCTTATTTTCGTATTGAGACCAGCGATCTGATTCACCAAGTAATGCTACTAATTGACCATCATTTGCTAATGTAGGCTTAACATCATCACCAGCAAGATTGAAAACCCAATCGTCAGAATCAATGTTAGTAGGTGTAGGACCATTCATCCTTCTCTTCCTTTTGTTTCACCCAGTGCTCTGGATACGGTTTATCCCAAGCCTTCTTCTCTTCCTCAAAGCCACCATAGGTTTGGTTCCAATTAATTGTCTCAGACCCATCGGCATTTAAGTTGAAGTAAGCAATCTCTTTAATACCCATAACAGCATAGCGCAATGCGTCCATCATGTGGCTGTGCTTAGAATGTCTAGGCTTAGCTGCCCAGTCATCTGCTCGCTCTAATCTCTTATATTCATAGTTATTAAAACACTCCATGAGCCAATCGCAATGATCAGAATTAATCATCATATTGGGCAATTGCTCACGGACTAACTGGATACCTCTATCGACACGCTCCTTGTCGAGACTATGCCAATTAATGTTAGGAAACATTTTCCTTGCCTCCTCAATGGGAGTCTCGCTAGATGCTGATCTCTCGGAATCCCAAGGTAGCACACCGAATCTAACGAGATGGAAGTAGTCTCTCTTACTTAATTCTGCAATAGCCTCAACAAGGCTGATGCCCCTGGCCTCAAAGATATCATATACAAACATAATATTATTTATGTATTGATATATGACAGCAGCCGTAGAGTCAGACTCCTTACCTTTTGATGCTATGTCAAAGGCAATATAAACAGGCTTGTGAGAATCAATAGCAAACCGAGTATAGCGGCCTTCGTTTTGAAGGTGTTCAATCGCACGATAAACTAGGCCTGCATTTACTACCGTAAAGTCACAGAAGTTCTCTTGCCGAAACAAAGCATCATTGCCATAGGCCCTTACGTGTCTTGCCCTTAGCAAATCAATGTCATCAGGTGTATAGAGTTTCCTAAAACCACCTTGCCCATCTGGTACCAAAGCATCTTCAATGGTTACCTTATCTACAAAGCAGGTATGCGTAGGTAAAATATGTTCTCCGGGAAAATCTGCTGGATCGTCGCATCCCGTATACACACGAAGCAAATCAAAGAGAACATTCTTTTGCCCACGGGGTGTACCATTAAAGCTTACGTTCAAAGGTAAATCCATCTTGAGCTTACGATCCCAGATAGGCTCAATGTATTGAAAGCCATCACGAGGATACAAAGAAGCTTCAGATACAAAGAAGCTATCGTATGCCGAACCAATTAAGGCCTGGTCATTCAAGAAGCCTATAAACTTTATCCTAGCCTCCGCTATACCTTCAGGATTATTTGTTAAATAGACTTCTTTCTGAGTATCTTTTACGTCAATGTATTCTTCCGGATAATCATCCCAGTGCTTACGATTATCAATATACTTCTTGAAAATATTGTTAGTAATCCAAATATTATCAAGTCCTATATAAACCGTTTGCGTACCGGGATGATCCCAGGCTTGCTTAAGGGCATATTGTATATCGTCCGTGTCCTTACCTAGCTGCCTCCCCCATAGCTTGAAGTAGTAATTATACTTACCACGTCTGCGCCATGCAGCAATCTGGTGCGGCCAAGGACGGTAATACCGAGGGATCTGTACAAGTTCTTCATTCACCGGTCGGATCATCTATAACAACATTGTAACCTGCTAGCCCACACCTGTTCTGCAAAGCATTAGCATAACCGGTCATGCAAACATACTGTTGCACCATCCAAGCACATTCAGTATCAGTTACAACACGGCCATCGCCATTATCCTCATTAGGTACATGAGCATCTAGGAAATCTCTAAGTCTACCAAGACGGTAGGTTAAGTCAGTCAACTCGTCTACCATCTGAGATACATACTCTGGTAACTCATTGCTAGATTCTTCAATCTTAATTTCATCCATTATTGGTCCTTAGGTTTCAAGCCACGCTTATCCATTTCTTGCATAATTAAATTATGCATCTGAATCAAATTATTACCGTATGGTGTAATGCTCATATATGCAATAGCTGCAATAAGCTGGCTATCATTATCAACAATGTCTGATACCTGGGGCATAAGTTCCTCAAAGAAATCTTCGACAGTTTCATTATAAAAATCTTCTGGCTTAAAGTCTTCTGCAATAGCCTGAATGTTTTCATACATCTTGGTTGAGCCGGCTTGAAGCTTTTTAATAAACTCAACATCATCGCCTTTATAGCCGAACTTCATTGCTAGCTCACGGAGATTCAGGTAATTATCTACACGCTTAGAAGCCTTAACCTGGACCTTGATAGTCTCGATAAACGTCCACTTAGCATCTTCAAATACCTTATTCATCTCCTCCCACTTCTGTTCCTCTGTAAGCTCAGGTACCTTTGGTGCCTTGACCTTAGCTGATGCCGCGCTCTTTCTAGGCATTCTTACCACCTTCCTTTTTCTTCTTGTTTAACATTGCGAAAGCTTCAGATAAATCCTTTGGTTCATCTGAAGCTACATCACCTGTACCAGCCGGCAAATCTGTAGCCGGACCTGAAGTCTCTTCCTTCTTAGCAGCCTTAGCCTTTGGCTGTGATTCAGACTGCGAAGCAAACCTTGAGGCAATACTCTTTGCCTGTGATGCTGCAGCATAAAGGTCAGTGCTAAAGCCTACAATATTATTAGTGGCATCACGAACAGCATGTGGCGTGATCAGTTCATCAAAGATGCTGCGCTCCACTTCACTCATGCCCTTATAAATAGGAACAAATTCAACCATGTTCAATGTAGGTTTAGCCTGTTCAAGCAGCTTGCGCTGCTCTTCAATTACTTCACTTTGGAACTTACGATTGATCTGGGTATTCATTGTGTCACAGAAATCCTGTGCTTCTTTACGTGACTGGAAATCACGAGTTTCATCATCAGGATTCTTGAATGAGACTCGGCCCGTCTGCTCGTCTTTGGTATACAAGTCACCTATTTCCCACATACGAATACCGTTTTCACGGAAACGTGTTGCAACATTTTGCAGGGCTTGCTGGTTTATTCCTTGGAGTAATTGCTGTCTTGCAGGAGTGTAATCAGTGACCTCACTGCTAGCTGTAGATCCTCCCACGTTTTCAGATGTTGCTGGTTGTTCAGTACTAGTGGAAGCGGGAGCCTCAACTGTTCCTTGTTCATCTGTTGCAACAGGAGCACTTGCTTCTGCTTCTGTTCCTTCGTTGTCTGCTGCTGGCTTAGCGTGTTTTCCGACAGGTTCATTATTGTTCCCTGAAGTATCCACGCTGTCCGAAGCTGCTTCTGTGTTAGTATTTCTAAGCTGCGCAAACGCCTCAGCCAAATCAGTCGGCGAAGGAGCCGGAGCTTCCGCGCTATCCACAGGCGCACTTGAAACATCCTGCTCTGGTGCTGCGATATTATCAATTTGCTCATTAGGCATCATAGTCCTCCTCTTCATTTATGTGATCTAGGGCTTCAATAGCATTGCTTATAACAGCATGCAATTGAGACAACCATTCATCACGAAGATACATATACAACAATTCTTTAGGCGAAGTCGTAGTCTCTTCTGCTTTATCAATCAAACCATTAACTGTATCCAACATCTTAAGATAATCAGGTTCCTTTAATACTGTAACTTGATGGCTACCAATATACTTTCTGAACTGCTCCACTACCCATTTGTTCTCTTCAATAATAGATTCTAGGGAAACTTTATCAAGCCCCAGTTGTTCACGAACCTGATTAATATGGATATACAGATCGCAATAATTAGGCGTATAAAACATAGCCTCAATGCTATTACGGATATCGTTTTCGATTGTTTCAGTCATTAGTAACCACGCTCTCTTTTGACTCGTTCCTTCTCTTCAATCTCTTTAAAGACTTGATGTACTACTGATACATTGCAGCATAGCAGTCCGGCAGAATACCAAATATTTGGCTCGTCCTTAAAAACGGATTTATATTCTTCGTAGTATCCGCTTTCCTGTAGTAGCGCCTTGATGTTAGGTAGACGCTGATGTGTCCAAAGGTAACCACTCCGGCCCATAAAATTAACTACTATCGCATAATCCATATCCGGACGGAAATATAATCCTGGTTGTTCTTTAGGAATAGCTGATGTAGCTACTGTCCGCTCCCCTGATTTACCACGGATAACATAAGTACCACTATCTACATTAGTTCCTGTATTAAACTCAAGTCCACGAATATCATAGTGCTTTTCGTCAACTAGAATTTCTTCACCCAAGTCTTCTCGATAATGAATAGCACGCTGAGCATTAGGATAAATCTCCGGTGCTAATTTTATTTCCTGGCCTGCAAATTGCTTGAGTCGCTTTTCTTCAGGTGATAAGGCTTTCTTTAGTTTGCCGATAATACCACCTGTCTTTGCCTTTGGTGCCGTTGGCAATGGTTGTGCTATATCTGCAAACGTCTGTGTCGGGCGATCTCCATCAATATCTACACCAGGTTCTATAACCTTTTTTAGTTGAAGATCTTCTGCCTCCTTTACTAACTTTTCTGCTAGCCCACCTTGATCTAGCATGCCATACTCTTCTCGCTTAAGAGCTTGGCTTACAGTCTTTTGCAAGGTAGGCCAATCCATATCACTAGTATCAATACCAAGACGGTCAGCTTCTGCTAGCCAATCTTCCTTTTTCCTATATGCCATAAGATCACCTTTCCATTAGAATAACATGATGATAAGGTTACCATAAGTTATAGTAAAAAAAAAGACCCCAGTTACCCGAAGGCAACTGAGGTCTCTTCCCTTGATAGCGGACGTATCCTTTTAATAGTGTATCACCACGAAGTATAGATATCAATAGTGCCTGATGCACAACCGCTATCATATACTTTACCTTGACCATACGGTGTGTCTACAACTGTGCCAATCTCATAATCAGAAGAAGCCACGGCAATATAGCCATCACCATCTACAACAAAACCCTGGTCATCCACTGTGCGCCCATTGTTGTTTAGTTCAGTCAAACCTCCTCCCGGCAACACATTCTCAGAATACCATGTGTACTTTGTACCATCTTCATACACCACACCTGCACTCCTTAGGTCAACATCAGATGCATTGGGTGTATCCTCGTAGACTGGTTCTACGTATTCAGGTTCATAGTAGATAGGTTCAACATATTCAGGCACATACTCTTGTTCATAATAAGTAGGCTCTTCTAGTTTGTTAGCTACTGCAAGTTCGTCTAGTTCTTCTTCGGTTAGCTCTTCTACTTCTTCTTCAGCTTCCTCTTTGGCTTTCTCTTCTTGCTCTTTCTCCTTAGCCTTTTCTTCTATCTCTTTAAGCTTGCTTTCTTGCTTTGCTTTAAGGGCTTCATCGGATTTATCTTTTACCATTGCAATAAAAGATCCTTGTGCTTCTATGGTTCCTGCTGCTTCTATTGATTCAATGTCCGTAACAGAAGAAGTAGTATCCTGATGGGGTGCATCAGTGACACACCCCAACAGTCCTGTACTTACCAGAAGCATAACTAGTATGCACAGCTTACGCATGAATAGCCTCCTTGATTAATTTGTGTTTAATGTCTTGGCCATTAACCATACCACTTAGCCTGCGATCTTGCCAAGAGTTCTGCATCTTCTTACCTGGTTCACGATGTGACAGATAATCATAGTATGCATTGATGAATCCTAGACCGGTGTTCTTAAAGTTCGCATTGTCATCAGCGAGATAGTAACGATTGTAGAATTCTTCACGTTGTTCTTCAATGCGATTAATGGTTGCCGATTGTTTACTCTCTTGTGGATATGGGAACAAGGCATGAATCAGATGCCAGATCTGGTAGTCTTCTAATTGGTTAGAAGCAGCCAGTTGCAATGTGTCATTGAACTCATTCATGTAGGCAACAACATTACCCAAGGCTCCCTTCATTAAGCCCATCCGTTCATCAACGCATGAACAATGACGGTAGCGCAAGATGTTATCCTTGTGGCCCATAAGTCTAGAGTACATATTCTGACAGACAATACGAGTAGGCACCATGATAACAGCACAAGGAAATGCACCATTGAAACTATTAGTTATCATCACATCTACATGGTAAGAGTCTCCTAGAATCTGGTTATTGTGTAGGCGCAACACCATGAAGTATAGTCCTTGCTGTGTATACCCAGCTGCCTTAATGACTCCACCATTATCTAGGAATGGTTGTGCCATGCTAAAGGCATCCTCATTCTGAATGAGGCCATACCTGCTTGAGACTACTCCTAAGATTTCATTCTTGTCCGGGCGTACATTTACTTGAATACCTGGTACGACCACTGGGTATTCAGATCCGGACACAGGCATGTAATCATGCATATTAGTATAGGCCTCTTGCGGTACAGCATAGAAGTCCATGCCTGCAGCTTCCATAGCTTCATGGTAATCATACCAGCTACCGGATACACCCACGCCAATCCACGGTGACTCACGAGTAAGTGTAGCTGTCATCAATTCATTTGGCATATTAAAACTCCTCCCCATCAGATTGCTATCAATTTCCATTTTAATTTTCTCCTTATCTTGAGGGGCCTTGAATCCAAGACCCCCCATTAGCTACATTACTCTACGTCTTCCCAAGCCATATCAAAATCAAGAGCTTGCATCCAAGCATCTACTTTAATCCTGGTAGTCGTGGGCGTATGTTCACTTAGCCACGGATACATCCATTCGCATAGGTCACGAAGCATCTTGATCTCAGCCATCTGCTTACCAACAAGACGTGCCTGTTCAATGCTTTTATCTAACAGCTGGTCAGTGTATAAGGTATGAGCCATTTAGTCCTCCTTATCTATGGTGATACCTACTTCCTTAAGATAGTTCTTCAACACTCGCATTGCTGCACTTTTAACATCAGCAGCACTGAACTCAAGTTGAACTTTATCATCCGGATCATGTAGCATTGCTTCAACTAATTGTTCTAATGCACCAGCCAATGTCGGATAATAACTACGGCAATCAATCCAGGCATCTTTGTTTTCTAAAGATGACTTCAATAGATGCCAAGACAATCCATTGTCAGCAGGTTCTAGTCTCCACTTCCTCTTGCCCGATGGTGATTCAACTGTTATAATCATTTATGCATTAACCTCCTTTCAACAAACCTGGTTTAATGCAATTCCGCTAATGCTTTGATGCCCTGGCCTTTCAAGGTTCCGCTGGGGCATCAAGCTATTTATAGCTTGGCTGCTATGTCATACATCTTTGCACGGATCCTTGAAGACTTAATACCATTCAATTGTATTTCTCGTTTCAGTCTATCAAGCAAAGGATCTAGAGCATCTAATGTATGATTAGTTTCTTCTATCTGTTTAACAGTCTCATGTGCTTCAAGATATACTGCAGCCAACTCTTCTTGTGTAGGTTGTTTAACAATTGCTTCCAATTATCTCTCCTTAGAATCCGAACACATTGTCTTTGCGATTAAGTTCAACCTCTTCAATCATGGCATCATATATTTCCTTCTCGGTAAATATAGAAACCAGATCACTAGACAACTCATTACATTGTTTAACGGTTTCCCTATATCGTTCGACAATATTACTAACTAATTCAATCTCTACTTCAAGGTCATCTCTTGTGTAACTAAAGACCTTCATACTTATAGGTGCACTAGGGCAATAGAAACATAGGTGCGCTTCCTCAAGATAATCTAGAACATAGAAAGCTACTGCTATCTGTACCAGTTCATCTTGTTCCATCTTATCTTTAACCAAACATTTCATATGATGTGCTGGTTCATAAGCCTTTACTTCCATAATGTATTTTGGTTGAGGATAGTTCACACTAGTACTGCGGATCTCATGGTCTCTTGCTACAAACTCTACTGAATCATCTACTTGGGATTCATTCATTGCATCAGGTGAGAAGCCTACTATGCCCTTGGTTATGATTGCATCATCCCAGTGGTATAGTTTGTCCTCACGCTTAGCGTTCCAAGACTCTACCGCATACCATTCCATCACGTGTCCTCGTGCTGCAGCACCATAAGAAACTGTATCTAATTCCTGACTAGATACTTTCTCTGCCCACAGTGCAGCGAACTCAGGTGCAATAGCACCTTCTTCTAGTTTCAGACTGCGCTTATAAGCCGGCACTAATTTAGCTATCTCTGTAGCTGTTATATAGTTTAGCCTTGCTTCAAGCCAATCTTTATTTACTTCGTGGTACCAGTTCAATGTCTACCTCCTTAGTAGATTATGGGGATAGGTAGTTATATTCTACCTACCCCCATGTCTAAATCGGTAAGCGTCTACCTAGAACGGGAGATCCTGTTCATAGTAAGGTGACTCTTCCACTGGTGCCTGAGCTACAGGAGCAGGTGCCTGCTGTACTTGTGCTTGCATTGGCTGCTGCAGTTGTGGCTGTGCTACTTGCTGCGGTTGTGCTTGCGGTTGCGCCTGCTCTGTATACTCAGTTACCCCTCGGAAAGGAACAGTGCCTTGTCCTGTTACTTGGACGCTCCACGGACGTGGATTACCTGAACCATAGTTGAAACCCTGCGGCGGTTCTACCGTAGATACCTGGACAAACAAACCACCAAGCTCTGCCACTGATTCAGCTGGCTTACCTGCTGCCTGCAATGCAGCTCGGCATGCTTGCATAGCAGTCGATGGTTTCTGTTTGCCACCTGGTCCAAAGACCCATTCAAGTTCGCGCCCACTCTGGCCTTGGATAACTAAACTAATGTTTAACTTAGCATTACCATCAGGCCAACGATCAATCTCATTAGTGCCGAACTTAGTTGCCGGTACTTCCTTAACTTCTACTACCGTGCCGGCGATCTGTGTCATGTAACCTTCCTTGCTCTTATCAGAATAGTTCCAATAATTACCTGTAGTTCCACGACCTGAATCAAAACCTAGTACTCCCATAATCTTTCTCCTTATCTCTTGGGGTTCTACTGTTTTGTTAAGACCTCAACGAACCTAGATAAAGGCCCATTGAATATAGTATTACCATAAAAACTTAAGTCTTCATGGTAACTAACTCTTAGATATGGCTCGTCTTCTGCATCAGGATAATACATGTAGCAGATAATTGAACCATCATAACTCTGTACACTTGCAGTTATACCTGATTTGTGCGTGCCTCTACGTGAAGCAGATGTAGCTGCACTACCTCGTACTCGGCCATACAACCAACTCATGTGTCCTCCTTTTCAACCATAAGGCACCCACCTTAAGTCATCGAAATCGTGGTATCCAAAGCATACCCACAGTACATCTTCTAGGGTATCCTTGGTGTAACCATTTAAGTCTGTTACTACTTGGAGGGTTTCTTCTGAGACTCCATGTTCTCGTAGCTTGTTCCACATTTGCTCTCGTGTCATATCTTTATTAGTCATTTTGTCTTCCTCTCCCCCCATGCGCAGAATCCGTCAGGCTCGACCCATGCGAGACCCGCTGTTGCATCGCCGCATGGCATCTTGCACACCATCTGCTCTGGGATACCAGTCGCGTGCATGCAATCCCTGCACCGCACAACTGTGTTGAACAAGTCATGATATGCAAAGCATACTTCGGAATATCCATTTAAATCTGTTTCTTCTGAATCATTCATCGGTTCATCTCCAATCGAACTAGATACTCAAAGTCTTCCTTAATACTTTGGTTATCCATGGATTCAAAGTATGCTTTGACAAAGTCAACGAAGGGATCCTCGTTGAGCTTATCCCATAGACCACGACGATCCATGAAGTCATCAAGATAATCTAGTTCATAGATAACCCACTTGGCTAACATGCCAGGATGAACTCCATCCATCTTACAACTCCTTATCTACTATCCATTCTTTATAGGTATCCCATAAGGGATCACTACTATCATCCTGGATAGGTTCGTCTGTCCATTGCTCTGCACCACAGGTATAACATTTATATCTAGTCGAGCAGAACTTATCATCTTCGTACATGTCCACTACTTCCATTTCTGAACCACATTCAATGCACTCCATTATGCCTCCTCTCGTTTACGAATATAGTTTTTCAACTCCACAGCCTGTTGTCTCTTTAAAATAGTGAGAATGATGATCTTCTCCTGATGTCCATAAGCACCTTCAGCTCTATATATAGTGGCACCCTTTCCAAGATCTTCGGTGATATATTTTAATATAGGCTCCGGATCGTTGCATATAATCGTAAAATATTTTACCAGATTAATATTTTCTATAGTGGAATCCACCACCAGTGACTTAGCCAAAAGTCCCACACAAGAAAACAGACCTGTCTGCACATCAAAAACCATGAATGCCAATGCAACAATAGCTGCATCTGACAAAAATAAAGCTGTACCTATATCTACCTTAGTGTATTTTTTTAATATCATAGCCACTATGTCCGTGCCGCCGGAAGAAGCCCCCAGATTAAAAAAAATAGCTGATGAAAAAGCCGGCAAGGCGATAGCAAACAACAGCTCCAACACAGGCTGAGAAGTCAATGGCTCATCAAGTGGCCACAGTCTCTCACAGATAGATGGGCCAAAGGATACAATCAGGGTAATATATGTAGTCTTCACTCCGAATTCTTTTCCAAACCCAGCAAAGCCTATCACAAGCAATAGTAAGTTGATTATGAGATTGATATGCCCGGGAGTATGAGTCATAACGGCTGCCAGCACAATAGAAATACCACTGACTCCACCAAAGGAGAAATGATTAGGGAATTTAAAAAAGTACACTCCAATAACCATAACAATGGCTGCCACAGTAAACATAATGTACTCATATATATCCTGTTTGTGCATATAAATCTTATGAATCATATATACTCCTCTACAAGCCATCTATTTCATCACTCTAAGCCCCTTGGGATAGTGATTTTTAATCTGACCTTTTACTGCCTTGCCCCATCCTAATGAATGGCCATCCACTGTAATAAGCGTCCAACCATCTCCTACATCAGCCATAATAGACT
>ERZ842401.1817-NODE-1817-length-29429-cov-5.477020_pt1 | contig 29429 bp, 23 predicted proteins | sample MGYA00521270_ERZ842401 | MGnify/ENA primary metagenome ERZ842401 (study PRJEB31892, sample SAMEA3878208) | bioreactor metagenome | biome: Moose rumen | place: Sweden | collected 2011-10 | study: EMG produced TPA metagenomics assembly of the PRJEB12797 data set... | reverse complement strand
AAGAATCAATACTTTTTGATTGAAAATTTTGCAGATTTTGCGTTTCTTTACGAATATTTCTGCAAACATTGACATAATCTACAAGGAGAGCGAAAAGCATGAAGAAGATTGGCATTATCGGCGCAATGGAAACAGAGGTTGACTACCTTAAGAAGCTGGCTGAAAAAAACGGCGACGTAAAGACCAGCCAGGCCGGCAGCCTGACTTTTGTGGAGGGAGTGATTAACGGCAGAGCCGTGGTCATCGTAAAAAGCGGCGTAGGCAAGGTAAATGCCGCCCTCTGCGCCCAGCGGCTTATCATACAGTTCGGGGTAACCCATGTAATCAATACGGGTATAGCAGGAGCCATGGCCAAGGGCCTGGGCGTCCTCGACTTCGTGGTGTCTGTCGATGCCCTCTACCACGACATGGACGCTACCCAATGGGGCTACGCCGCCACCGTTATTCCCCAGATGGAAGTATCTGCCTTCCAGGGCGACCCGGCCATGATCAAGGCGGCCCAAGCAACCTTTGACGAGAACAAGGACAAGGCCCCCTTTAGCGGCCACAAACTCCTTGCCGGCAGGATTGCCAGCGGCGACCAGTTCATTGCCGAAGCCGGCCGCAAGCAGCACATCTTGGATACCTGTAACCCTTCCTGCGTGGAGATGGAAGGCGCCGCCATCGCCCATGCCTGCTATCTTTGCCACACCCCCTTTATTGTATTGCGCTGTATGAGCGATATGGCCGATGACGATGGCAAAAGCACCTATGAGTTCAGTGAGAATACCGCCGCCGAGATGAGCGCAAAGCTGGTGGAAGGCATTCTGAAAAGGCTGTAGCAGGCTTATGCGTCGGCGAAAACCATGCCGCCGTCCAGAGTGACTTGCAGCTTGGTGTACTCGCTGTGGAAGTCCTTCTTAAGGCGGTCGATATAGCGCCTGCATTCCCACTTGCACATGGGCAGGTCGTGGAGCAGATAGTTGCCGCAGGTTTCGGGCTGCGTAGCAGGCACCTCCGTCTGCGTGAGAATCCACTGGAGACAGCGGATGGTCAGTCGGTGCATGTTCTCCACGGTGTACCGTCCCGTCATGATGATGTACATGCCCGTGAGACAGCCCATAGGACCCACGTACACCACGTCGTCCTTCGCTTCCGAGTTACGGAACCAGGTGGCCATCAGATGCTCCAGGCTGTGCATGGCGGCTGGTGCAACGGCAGGCTCTTGGTTGGGTTCAGTGATGCGCAGGTCGAAAGTGGTGAAGCCGCGGTCCTCGCGCGACACGTAGATGCCCGGCTTCAGTCGGGTGTGGTCGATGGTAAAACTTTGTATGACTTCCATTCTTTACAATTCGTTAGGGTTCTTCCATCAGGCTCTCGTCCTTATGGAAAGAGAAGGAACCGTCGTCGCTGACGGTGAGCGAGAAGGGCAGCGTCATGTCCGTCCCGGGTTCGCTCACGGAGAAGAAGAAGGTGAGGCCGCGCCCAGCCTCGGCCTCAACGAAACGTATGCCGTCGAGGATGCTGCGGGCGTAAAAGTCCTCTTCGATGGAGGACTGGAAGGTCTGTTTCGTGAACGTGTGGCCGAAATAGGTGTGGCCGTCACGGGTGAGAATGAGACGTATGGTGTTATCCTTGGCCTCGTCGCCCATCTCGTCCTTCACAAGGGGGAGGGAATCGGTGGGTTGGCGCAGAATGTCGTAGGTGTAGAGGCGGGAGCCCACCTTCACGCTGTCGAAGCGGTGGAACTCGGGCATCTGCTGCACCTGGCTCTCCACTTCGTCGGGAGCCGTAAGCTTGACTTGGGTGCTCTTCTTCTCTTCACAACCTGCCACGACGAGCAGGCACAAGAGACTCAGGAAAAGGTTCTTCATCGGTCTGTCAGGTTTTTGTTTCGGCAAAGATACGAAAAGATTAGGGATTAACGCTTAGGGATGAGGGATTTTTTTGCCTTTCTCTACGATTTCTGCACAATTATCCTTATCTTTGTGGCTATAAAGCAAAAGATATGAACCAAAATCCCGCTACCCATCCCCATTCACGCATCCTGCTCATATACACCGGGGGGACCATCGGCATGGTACGAAACGAGACGACGGGAGCACTGGAGAACTTCGACTTCGCCCGCCTGCTGGAACAGGTGCCCGAGTTGCGCCGCTTCAACTTCCATCTCGACACCTACACCTTCTCGCCCCCCATCGACTCGTCTGACATGGACCTGGGGCATTGGGGGACACTGGTGAGCATCATCAGCCGACGATACGACGACTTCGACGGCTTTGTCATCCTGCACGGCACCGACACGATGGCCTACACGGCCTCGGCCCTGAGTTTCATGCTCGAGAACATTGGGAAGCCCGTCGTACTGACGGGGAGCCAGGTGCCCATCGGCATGCTGCGCACCGACGGGAAGGAGAATCTCATCACGGCCATCGAGATAGCCGCCGCCCGACGGAGTGACGGCGAACCCATGGTGCCAGAGGTGTGCATCTACTTCAACCAGAAACTGACACGCGGCAACCGCACGACAAAGATTAACGTCGAGCAGTTCAACGCTTTCCGCTCCTACAACTACCCCGACCTGGCCCAGGCAGGCATAACGATAAGGTATAACGAGCAGGCCATCCGCAGGCCCGACCCGTCGCGCCCGTTCAAGCCCCACCTGTTGGTGGACCCCAACGTCGTGGTACTCACGCTCTTTCCTGGCATACAGCAGACGCTCGTCCATGCCATCCTTGCCGCCCCAGGCCTGCGCGCCGTGGTGCTGCGCAGCTTCGGTTCGGGCAATGCCAGCCGCCAGCCATGGTTTGCACAGGAACTGAAAGAGGCCTCCAGCCGAGGCATCGTCTTCGTCAACATCACCCAATGCCAGTCGGGCTCCGTACAGATGGGACTCTACCAAACGAGTCTGGCCCTGCTGGAAGCAGGCGTGGTGAGCGGTTACGACAGCACCTACGAGTGTGCCATAGCCAAACTCATGTTCCTGCTTGGACACAACCTCCCCCCCGAACAGATACGCCAACTCATGGACACAAACCTGGCCGGAGAGATAACGAAACCATAACGAGCACTAACCACTAACCACAAAATGAAACGCTTCGCTACGAAAACGAAAACGTCAACGAAAACGATAACGATAACGACCACTAACCACTAAGCACAACATGAAACGAACCTCCCTATTCCTTATTCTATTTTATGGCGCGCTGACCACCGCCCTGGCACAACCCAAGCGAGAGTTCCGCGGAGCCTGGATTCAGTGCGTCAACAACCAATGGAACGGCATCGGCCGCGACCGCATGCAGCAAACCCTCACCTACCAGTTGGACGAACTGCAACGCACAGGCATCAACGCTATACTCTTCCAGGTGCGCGCCGAGGGCGACGCGCTCTACCAGAGCCCCTACGAACCGTGGAGCCGCTACCTCACAGGGCAACAGGGGATTGCTCCCCAGCCCTACTGGGACCCCCTCCAGTGGATGGTGGCCGAGTGTCACCGCCGAGGCATGGAACTGCACGCCTGGATAAACCCCTTCCGGGCCAAGACAAAAGGCACCCCGGCCCTCACCAGCCCCTACTATCAGCAACACCCCGACCGCTTCTTCCCCTACGACGGTCTGCTCATCTTCGACCCCGGCATACCCGAGAACCGCAACTACATCTGTCACATAGCCTGCGACATCGTGCGCCGATACGACGTTGACGGCCTGCACATCGACGACTATTTCTACCCCTACCCCGTCAGCGGACTACCAATTCCTGACGACCAGACCTACGCCCGATACGGGCAAGGCATGGAGCGCGGCGACTGGCGCAGGCAGAACGTCAATACCTTCATCCGCCAGCTCCACGACAGCATCCATCAAGCCAAGCCCTGGGTGAAGTTCGGAGTCTCCCCCTTCGGCATCTACCGAAACCGCAAGTCCTCGCCCACGGGCAGCGAGACAAACGGACTACAAAACTACGACGACCTCTACGCTGACATACTCCTTTGGGTGCGCCAAGGCTGGGTGGACTACAACATCCCCCAGATATACTGGGAGATAGGCAATCGCGCTGCCGACTACGAGACGCTCATCCGCTGGTGGAACCTCAACGCCTCCCAACGACCCCTTTTTATCGGACAAGACGTGGAGCGCACGGTCAAGTACCCCGACACCACCAACCCGCAGACTCATCAGGTCTATCAGAAATACAACCTCCAGCGCGCCATGCCCAACGTGCAGGGCAGTTGCCAATGGTATGCCAAGGCTTGTGTCGACAACCCGCAGAACTACACCACCGTGCTGCGGCAAGTCTACCACCGCTACCCCGCCTTGCAGCCCCTCATGCCCTGGATAGACAGCCAGGCACCTGGCAAGCCGCGCAAGGTGAAACCCGTGTGGACTGCCGACGGATACGTTCTCTTCTGGACGGCTCCAAAGGCCAAAGGTCCCATGGACGAGGCCCGTCAGTATGTCGTCTACCGCTTCGCCAAAGGTGAGGACATCGACCTTCGCAACCCCGCCCACATTGTAGCCATCACCGGCGACACCTTCCTACGCTTGCCTTACAGCAAGGGACAGACGCAGTACACCTACGTGGTCACTGCCCTGGACCGCCTGCACAACGAGTCCCGTCCCACAAAGAAGAAAGTGAAACTCTAACGAACACGCATAAACGTTTTTTATCCCTCAATCTAATGAAACAAAGTTCAGCCTTCCTAAGCATCGTCGCTTTGACAGTCTTTTCCTTTCCCTTGCGAGCAGAATCCACACAGATTACCGACGACCAACTGCCCACCGAGTCCATGCTCCGCAGCTACAGCAGACGAGGTGTCTGTCACGACCCGTCTGCCGTGTGGGACAATGTGACCGACCCCTCCAACCCCAGGTGTTACATCTATGGGTCACACCTGGGAGCGGCCTACACCACCGCGTCACAGAACTATCTGTCGTGGACTGCCTTCGGTGGCGGAGAGACCGACGGGTGTACGCTATTTCAGAACACAAGTGGGAATAGTGTCTCCTATGCCGACGCATACTCCACTCACGCCATCACCAAGGTGAAGAACCTGAACGGGACAAACGTGACCTTCGGCAACTTCGATGTCCATGCCTGGCAATACACGAGCAACACCGTGGCAGGAAACCAGTGGGCACCAGACATCATCTACAATCCCACAATGGGCAAGTGGCTGCTTTACATGAGCGTGAACGGCGACAACTGGGCATCCAGCATCGTGTGCATGACTTCCAACAGTCCCCAAGGCCCGTGGACCTATCAAGGGCCTGTCGTATTCTCGGGATTCCAGGGCACCTATGCCCACAACGGATTTACGGCCACCAACGACTACCAGCATACCGACCTGCAGATAGCCTTGGGCACCCTATCCTCCCTACCCACACGCTACAACGTCGGTGCCAACTGGGGACAATACTGGCCCAATGCCATCGACCCCTGCGTCTTCTACGACGAAGAGGGCAAACTTTGGATGAGCTACGGCAGCTGGAGCGGTGGCATATTCATTCTCCAACTCGACGAGACCAACGGACTGCGCGACTACACCGTCACCTATCCCTATCAGGTCAATGGTGTCACCACCAGCAGTACAGGCTCAGCCTCGCAGAACTGCACCAGCGACCCCTACTTCGGAACCAAGATTGCAGGCGGCTACTATGTGAGTGGAGAGGCAAGCTATATCCAGCATATCGGCAACTACTATTTTCTTTTCGTCACCTATGGCGGACTGACCGCCACGGGAGGTTATCAGATGCGAGTGTTCCGCTCGTCCAACCCCGACGGGCCCTACAAAGACTGCCTTACCTCCAGCGGCATCTCCGCCATCTACTCTAAGTATATCCTCAACTTCGGCAGCGATGCCAAGCGCGACGAAGGAGTGAAACTGATGGCCGGCTATCAGTGGGACACCATGCCCAAGGGCGAGGTGGCACAAGGGCACAACTCGGTGTTCGTGGACGATAAGGGCCGCACCCTGCTCGTTTACCACACCCGTTTCAACGACGGTACCGAAGGACATCAAGTTCGCGTTCGCCAACTCTTTCTCAACAGCGACGGATGGCTCGTCGCTGCCCCCTATGAGTTCGACGGAGAAACGGTGACCGACAACGACATAGCCACCACACAACTCTTCACGGCCAGCGACGTGGCCGGCTACTACCAACTGATAGCCCACCCCTACCGTCAGAATACCGCCAATCTGGATGTCGAACGTCCCGTCGACATTCGCCTGGGCACCGACGGCAGCGTCACAGGAGCCTACACAGGGACGTGGGCTATCGAGAGCGGTACCAGTTACATCACCCTCACCCTCAATGGCGAAGCCACTGGCAATGCCTCCGTCACCTTCAAGGGCGTGCTCACCCAGCAAACCATTGACTACACCCGCATCCCGGCCCTCTGCTTCACGGCACTTAGTTCGTCCAGCGGCAGCGCCACGTCGGGAGGAGCCAGTCTACAGACGCGCGGACTCAGCATCTGGGGCTCCAAATTCCACACTCCCAGCCTCTTCAAATACGCCCTCCAGCAAGCCTCCATACCCTACAAACTGGGTGGCGACCTCATCCTTCCCACCTCGGTGCTGGGTGTCAACCTCTCATGGTCATCTTCTGACGAGAGTATCGTGGGCAGCGACGGCAAGGTGAACGGCAACGGCAAAGCCATCCTCTCCGCCACGCTGGAAAAGAACGATTATACCTACACCGCCCGTTATCGTGTACGCACGGGCAGCAACGGCGTGACCTACTATCCCCAGTGCGGAGCAGAAGACTACAGCAACGCCTTCTGGACCACCTTCTCAGAGAACTATCTGCTGCAAGCAGGTGAGCAGTGCCACTTCCAGTTCTACAATCACACCTTGGGCGATAGCAACTGGCAGAACTGGGCACTCTACGGCTGTTCGGCCTTCCGTAGCGGAACCATCACCGACGAGTATTTTGGCATACGTGCCGACAACTGGGACAACACCTCGATGTCCAATACCGGATGTACCAGCGACTACGACTGGGACTCCTTCCTCGACGACATGAAAGGTGCCTTCGTGGACATGGACTGCTCCTACACCGCCGCCGGACTCTTCACCATGTCGGCCACCATCACCGCCACCAGCGGTAACGTGCGCCACTACCAGTTCCAAAAGACCGTCAGCAACCATCCGGCGAACCTCTGCCTCTTCTTCGTCACCGAGGCATCCTACATCGGAGGCGGAGAAACGCGCAACGATGCGACAGCCACCTACTATCCCCAGTGCGGAGCAGAAGACTACAGCAGTGCCTTCTGGACCGCCTTCTCCGAAGCCTACCAGCTGCAAGCAGGTGAGCAGTGCCGCTTCCAGTTCTACAACAACACCAAGGGAGAGAACAACTGGCAGAACTGGGCACTCTACGGCTGTTCGGCCTTCCGAAACGGAACCATCACCGACGAGTATTTCGGCATACGTGCCGACAACTGGGACAACACCTCGATGTCCAACACCGGATGCACCAGCGACTACGACTGGGACTCCTTCCTCAACGACATGAAGGGAGCCTTCGTGGACATGACCTGTTCCTACAGCACCGCCGGACTCTTCACCATGTCGGCCACCATCACGACCACCAGCGGGACCGTGCGCCACTACCAGTTCCAGAAGACCATTGCGGCCCAGCCCTCGCGTCTCTGCCTCTTCTTCGTCACCGAGGCATCCTACATCGGAGAAGCAAACCCAGATGTTGACGGCAATACCGCCATCAGTATTTCTGATGCCGTGCTGGCCATCGACCACCTGCTTCCACAAGGCAGCAAGTCCAAGCTCAACTCACCCGCTTCTTCCACCAACCGCGTGCTTCACATTGTAGATGAACTGCTGAAAAAGTAGTGTAACAAGAAGTAAGGAAAGACAATAAAACGGGGAAGGGTAATTACCCTTCCCCGTTTGTGATCCCGGAGGGATTCTAACCCTCGACCTTCAGAACCGGAATCTGACGCTCTATACAGCTAAGCTACGGGACCGAAATGCGACTGCAAAGATACGAATAATAAATTAAATATTATACATTATAAATTAAAAAAAGCGAGAAAGCGGTTTCTCACCGCTTCCCACCGTTAGATAAGTGGCATTCCCGCCTGACGGCAGCGCGTTCGCATATCGTCAGGCCAAATGCTGGACTGCGTCTCGCCGATGTGGGCCTTGTGGAGCAACACCATACAGAGGCGACTCTGTCCGATACCTCCTCCAACGGAGAGAGGCAGCGTTCCCCCAAGCAGGCGACGATGGAAATAGAGCTGCTGACGCTCTTCCTTGCCCTGAAGAGCAAGTTGACGAAGCAGTGCTTCACGGTCTACTCGGATACCCATGGAAGAAAGTTCGATGCTGCGTCCCAACGTGGGATACCAGACCAGAAGGTCACCATTGAGTCCCAGGAAACCGTCGTCGTTGGGCGTACTCCAGTCGTCGTAGTCGGGGGCACGCAGGTCGTGCTCCTTTCCGTCGCTCAGGCGAGAGCCGATACCGATGATGAATACGGCCCCATGCTCGCGGCAGATGGCATCCTCACGCTCCTTCGGGGTGAGGCCGGGATAGCGACGAAGCAACTCCTCGCTGTGGATGAAGTAAGGTTCCTCAGGCAGGAAGGGATGCAGTTGGGGATAGGTCTCACAGATATAGAACTCGGTACGCAGGATGCTGGCATAAATCTTCTCCACGATGCGGCGCAAGAAGCGCAGGTTACGGTCGGATGCGTTGATGACACGTTCCCAGTCCCACTGGTCGACATAGAGCGAGTGGATGTTGTCCAGCTCCTCGTCGGCACGAACGGCGTTCATGTCGGTGACAATGCCGAAGCCAGGCTCCACATGATAGTCGGCCAAAGTGACACGCTTCCATTTTGCCAACGAGTGTACAACCTCTGCCGTAGCCTCATTCATGTCGCGGATGGGAAAGGCAACGGGACGTTCCACACCATTGAGGTCGTCGTTCATGCCCAGACCGCGCAGCACAAAGAGCGGGGCAGTAACACGCCGCAGACGCAGTTCGGTACTCAGGCTACTGAGGAAGAAATCTTTTATTCGCTTGATGGCAAGTTCGGTTTGCTTGAGGTCAAGCAAGGGGGTATAACCTTCGGGAATAGTTAGTTTACTCATATCGTTTTGTCGTTTATTTTTGTCCGTTTGCTTTCTTTTTGCGATGCAAAGGTAGACATTTTACGACAATTTGCAAAGAAAAAGCGACAATATTTTATTGCCGCTTCATCTTTTGGGGGAAGATAGCTTTCTTTCCGTTCTATCTTCTTCTTTCCTTAGAACTGCCAGCCGCGGAAAAGGCGACCGCTGCCCTCCAGTTCGGCCCCGAAGTAGAAGCCGACCTGCGTAGGCTGGTTGTAACCCACGTTCTGAGTGGTGATGCTGTGCCGATAAACCGGATCGTGGAGGAAGGTATGGAACCGATAGGGCGTGGGTAGCGGCGAGAGATAGAGACGCAGGTGACGGTTGTCAGCGGTACGCGTAAGCACCTCCTCGCGCCAGTCGCCCAAGATATCGGCAGCCAGACAGGGATTGCTCTTGGTACCGTTGTTGAACCGGCAGCCTTCCATCACCATGAGCGGACGACAGGCGTGACGCTCAGGCTCGTACTTAGAGACAGTCTCATGGTCCAACATCTCACGCAACAGGTCGCCATCCCACCAGACGGCCATATTAATAGGTATGCGCGCGAGGGAATCTACCACCTGTCCCCCGATGCCTCGGATACCGCCCGAACGACTGCTCCACATCTCAAGTCCGGGATTAGAAGAATCGACATCAGCGGCCATACAGCGCCCTACATCGCTATTGTCGAAGAGTTGGAAGATGACCTGCCCGGTACGGGCATCGCGAAACTCGGTACCATCGTGGCGGTTCTCGTGACAGTCCCACACCTGAAGCGCATCGTCCAGCGGGCGATAGGCCGTGACGTGGATGGCATCACCGTGGCCGAAGCCCGTGCTGTAAAGCCCCGTTCCGTCGTCATCCACAGTCATAGAACCATAGACAATCTCGTCACGTCCGTCACCGTCGACATCGGCCACACGCAAGTTGTGATTGCCCTGCCCGGCATAGATGGGGTCCGTCTGATTCGTGTCGAACACCCAGCGCGACTTGAGCTGACGGCCGTCAAAGTCCCATGCAGCCAACACCGTGCGTGTGTAGTAGCCCCGGCACATCACCACGCTGGGACGTATGCCGTCGAGGTAAGCCACACAAGCCAGGTAACGCTCCGATCGGTTGCTGTAGTTATCGCCCCAGTCAGAGGGGTTACCCTGAAGGGGAATATAGTCGACGGTGTGGATAGCGGCTCCCGTACGTCCGTCAAAGACGGTAAGGAACTCAGGACCTCCCAGTATGAAACCTCCGCGGTGTCCACGCTGGTCGGTACGGAAATCCTCACGAGGATGTTCGGGTGAGTTGTACTCGCGGTTGTCCTTCCGAGTCATGCCCACACGATAGTCGGCCTTGGGGTCTCCGATGACGCGGCCACGACCGTCCACCGTTCCGTCTGCCGTCTTCGCCACCAGTTCGGCACATCCGTCACCATCCAAGTCGTACACCATAAACTGCGTATAATGAGCTCCGGAACGAATGTTTCGGCCCATGTCGATGCGCCAGAGTTGCCGTCCGTCCAGTTTGTAGGCATCGATGAACGTGTTGTTTGTAATGCCTGACTGGGAGTTGTCCTTCGAGTTGGAGGGGTCCCACTTGAGGATAATCTCAAACTGCCCGTCTCCGTCCAGGTCGGCCACCGAAGCGTCATTAGCCGTATAGGTGACCTCACGACCCTCTACGTCGACGTACCCCTTCGGCTGGTTCAGCGGAATATCGACATAACCCACGGGAGCACCAGCAGGCAGCGTCCACACCCCTTTGGTCCCCTTCGCTTTCAGGGGCCGGACCTCATACTTTGCCGCCTTTGGGCTTGGGTTATAGTCTGTCCACGAGGTACTGTGTCGGGCAGGCACCTGGGCAATCTGTTTACCATTTCGGTATACGGCAAAACGGGTCTCCGGGGCATCAGTCTCCAGATAACGCCAGGACACCAACACGCTGTCTGCTGACACGCGACAGGCCACCACGCCACGGCCCAGCCGCTCGCGCTGCATGTGCGTCAAATCGTAGTTCGTCTGTCCCATAGCTGCCACAGGACCGAGGGCCAGCAAGGCAAATAGTTTCTTCTTCATAGCTTTATGGTTAGTATTTGATTCTGAAATAGTCGAGCGTAGCCCTATATTGGTCTTGTGCCGTCAGACAAGTGTCGGTCAGGTAACCATCGGTGTGACCCCATTCGCGAAGGCCACGATAATAGAACATTTTCAGTTCGTCGGTGATGATAAAGGGGACAACGCCGCTTTGCAAACATTCCTTGAACATGACGAGACGCCCCACACGCCCATTACCGTCCTGGAACGGGTGTATCTTCTCGAAACGGACATGAAAATCGAGGATGTCTTCCAGCGTGTGCTGCTGCTTGGCGTTGTAGCCTTCTATCAGCCGTTGCATACTTTCCTGCACCCGTTCCGGCTCGCACGTCTGTTCGCCACCCACCTCGTTAGGCAGACGCTTGTAATCGCCTACGGCAAACCAGTCCTTGCGGCTGTCGCTGGTTCCCGTCTTCAGGATGCCATGCAGTTGCTTAATCAGTTCCTCCGTGAGCAGTTCTTCAGCTTTGTCGATAATCAGGTCGATGCAGCGAAAGTGGTTCATCGTTTCCACAATGTCGTTTACGTTCACCGTCTCGTCGGCAGTCAAACCGATGGTGTTCGTCTCGAAGATATAGCGCGTCTGTTCATGCGTCAGTCGGCTTCCCTCAATGTGGTTCGAGTTGTAGGTCAGGTCTATCTGTGTCTTGTGATAGATACCGCCTTTCAGCTTCATCTCTTTCTGCTCGCGGAGCACGTCGAGAAGTGTCTGTGTATGCTGGTCATTGTTCATTTACAATTGCTTTTTGCGGATGAATATTTTACGATAAGGCTCTTGGTTTCAATTTTGGCTACAAATTTACTCAATTTTATTGAGTATTCGGTCATTAACGTACAAAAGAACGACCCTAAGAACTCATCAAAACTTTGGCTTTCCATATTTTGAAGAGACTGCCTAACCTCTTTTATTGCTTTACACGTAATAGTCTGTAAGTCCATATTACTGCGTTTTCTCTTTATGCAACTTAAACAGCTCAGCCACGCACTGGCTTTCAGTCATAGTCTTCACGGGGAAACCGTAGGCTTGCATCACGGCGCGGTCATTGTCTTGGTGGGCCTTGCGAAGGTCGGCAGGCATGGTAACTTCATCGTAGAGGTCGGCAAGGCTGCTGTCGGGGTACAAGGCGCGGGCATCCAGTATGGCTTGTGCTGTCTGCCCTATCCGTTGCTTCTGCTCATCCGTTGGCGTGGGCCACGGGAAGGTGTTATATACCTGCTCCTTGCTATAGCGGTAACGCATTTCCAATCTACCACAGACAACTCGCATCCATGCCATGTGTACGTTCGAGGTGAGCACACCAAAGTGATAGAGCGAGGCATTGGGGATTATCTGGACAGCGTCGGAAGCTACTATGCCTGCATTGATAAACCCAATAGGGGCATAGCGGCGACGTTCAGAAGAAACACGAGGTACAAGCAGACAATTGCACCCCTCTGGCTGCGTTATCTGGGCAAATAGGTGTGGTACTTTTGCATAGCCCTGCGTAGTTTTGGCCGAAGAAGATAGCCTAAATTCACGCACGGCCTGTACCCTTTCATAGAGAATCTTGCTTTGCTTGATGTCGACAGGCTGGGCATCCCGCAACCATAAGCAATAACGCGACTTCTGCTTGATGAACTCCTCTGCACCGATATATGGACGTATCCACCTTGCAATTGAAGGCTCTTGTTGAATCAACGCATCCCTTTCTTCCCCTGATAATACAAAATAGCCTCCGTCACGCGGCTGGTTACCAAAATTCATCTGGGGAACATCGCAAAGCGGAGTCTTCTGACTGACCACAAACGTATTATCGCCCTCAATGAGGTAGGGACTGATATTGCTAACCTGCTGCATCTGTCCTCCAGAAGTGAATAGATATTTATTCTTCACCTCGTCAGCACTAAAGCCTATGATGACACAATGAACGGCTGCTTTCTCATTGGATTCGCTATTCCACTTGAATGTCTGGTAGGCAAAGTTAATATGCACATGATAGTCATTGAAAAGAACATTCCACAAGATAGGAACCTGTGAACCTTGGCAGATGCTGTTTGTGGAGACAAAGCCCGCTTTGGTATGAGTGCCTTGCATGAGTTGAGCCGCCTTCTTATACCAGCAACATACATAGTCAAGGTCTTGGACATCCTTAATCTTTCCAAACAGATTTTCCACATCTCTTTTTTGCGAACTGCCCTGTGCCATCATTCGCGCCCCCATAAACGGCGGATTGCCCATGATATAGTCGAAGTGGACCTCATAGCGCTGCATATCAGGCTTGACGTTGCCATCAAAGTGGTTGGTCACAATGTTCACCTCGTCAAACTTCACAACAGGTTCACTGGCCTCCATTGTTTCGGGTTCGATAATCAAATGGACATTCTTGGCATGAATAGTTGGAATATTTGAAGGAACCTCTATTACATCCCAATCCATGTGCAAGGCATTCCCTTCGCGGATATTAGCAAATGACTTCAGTGGCAGGAAGTCGATGTCATGGTGGATTATCTTCTCCGTCTCAGCCAGCATCTGTGCCTCTGATATCCAAAGGGCTGTTGTGGCCACAGTGACGGCAAAGTCGTTGATTTCAATGCCATAGAACTGCTGTATGCTCACCTTTATGGGCGAAAGACCCTCCCAAGCAAGTTGTGTCTGTCCATGTGTGAGCTCACGTATGACCTCGTTCTCCAAGCGGCGCAGTGAGAGATAGGTCTCGGTCAGGAAATTGCCCGAACCGCAAGCGGGATCGAGAAAGGTCAAGGAGGCCAACTTATCCTGATAGGCTTCAAGTCGCTTTTGCCGCTGTTTTTCCACCTTCTCTTCAAGTATTTCGTCCAGTTCGCGGCGCAGGTCGTTGAGGAACAGAGGGTCGATGACCTTGTGGATGTTCTCAATGGAGGTGTAGTGCATACCTCCCGAACGGCGCGTCTCGGGGTTAAGCGTCGATTCGAAGACGGCACCAAAGATGGTGGGCGATATCTCCGACCAGTCGAAGTCGAGGGAAGCATTTTGCAGTAAGGTCGCCTTCAGTTCCTCGGTAAACTGGGGAATTTCGATGTCTTCCTCAAAGAGTCCGCCGTTGGTATAGGGGAAGGCTTTAAGGTCTTCCTGCAAGTATTTGCTACGCTGTTCCACGGGGGTATTCAACACCTCAAAGAGGTCACGCAGGGCACGGCGTAGGTCTTTGGCTTCGTAGGTGACGAGGAAGTCGTGGAACTGGTCGTGAGCAAAGATACCAGCGTCCTCAGCATAAAGACAGAATACAATACGCACGCACAGGATGTTCAACCAGCGAAGGGCCTCGGCAGAGTTGTCGCCATATTGCAGGAGCAGGGCATCATAGATACACCCAACGATTTCGCCAGCCTCCTTCGATACGCGCTCCTCCTTACGGATGTGCTCATTCTTGACATCGACGAGGAACATCAGTCGGTGGTATTCCTTGCCCAAGTTCTCCAAGAGAATGCATTCGGGCTCGCTGTTGGGTTGTTCCATGTCATAGACGAGAAACTCCCGGAAATTGCACGTTACTACCCAGCGAGGGTGCTCCGAAAGAGGCATGTTGGCCACGTAGCGCTTTGCCTGCTGGAAAGGGTTCAGCACAGAACCGTCGCTCTGTGGGATACCTTTTCGCAAGTCCTTGTCAAGTGACTTCTGTTCTATCAGTACGCGTGTGGAAGGGATGTGGCCGTCAATAAAGTTCGTACGGTCCACCTTCACTTGTTCCTCGTAGCGAATGAACTCTGCGATGTCTGTCACACCATAGACATTGGTGAGCAAATCGGCCCAGAATACCTGTGACTGACCACGCTCGTAGCCCTTACCATTCCATCGCTCGGCAAATTCGGCAGCGGCTATTGCCATCTGTTTCTCTGTCTTCATACTCGACTTTTATTTGTTACAAATATAGGTATTTTTCACGGAACTTGATGCATTTTAAGCGAAATAATAACGATTACCTGTTTATTTTGCTCTCATCCGACCGAAAGGCCATTAGTAATCCATTAGACATCGGACGAGGGATGAATAGACATCGGACGCTGGATGAATAGACATCGGAGGCTGGAGCCACAGCGATCGGACGGTAAGTTAGTTCTCGCGCACGCGCGCGTTACTGCACGATTTAGTGCATTTTATCCTTCATATCTTCATCTGGGCCATTTCACGGTTGATAACCAACGGATTGTGGTGAAGATTCTCCCCTTGGGAATCTTCATTTTTCCTTCATCTACGTTTCACCTCCGTTCCACCCCATGGAAGGGCGTTTTTGTATATTTCTAACACGGGATGAACGAAATTTACAAAAAATCATTTGCTTTTCTGCCCAGATTTTACTACCTTTGGGACTTCGTTTTACGAACATCTATTATTAACCACCTATGTACAACTATCAGACCCAAAGGGCCAACGTCGTCACCTGGCGTCGCTACAGTTGCAAAGGCTATAGTGCCTTTGCCAGCATGGGCAAGCTGATTCGTATCGGTGTGCTCTCCGTAGCCACACTGGCAACGGTGACTCCCGTGCGCGCCGAAGTGCATGCTATGGAGGCATCTGCGACGAACAGCGACGAGAAGGAACTGGAGGAGGTTACCGTCTCCGGCACCATGGCCCCGCTGACTCTGCTTGAGTCGGCACGCATCGTGAGTGTACTCAGCCGTACGGACATTGAACGAGCGGGAGTGCAGAGTGTAAACGACCTATTGAAACTGGCCAGCGGCGTGGATGTCCGTCAGCGCGGTGGCTTTGGTATCCAGACGGACATCAGCATCGACGGGGGAACCTATGAGCAAGTGACGCTTCTGCTCAACGGAGTGAACATCAGCAATCCTCACACGGGCCATCTGGCAGCCGACTTCCCCGTCAGCATCCAAGACATTGAACGCATAGAAATCCTGGAAGGGGCAGCCAGCCGCGTCTACGGCGGGCAGGCCTTCGGCGGAGCCGTGAACATAGTGACCCGCAGGGAAAAGACGAATGCCCTGACCTTAGGCGCAGAGGCAGGAAGCCACGGAACGGCCTTGGGCGAAGGCCGGCTGACGTGGACGAAAGGTAGCGTGAGCAACCGGTTGAGCGGAGGAGGAGGTCGTAGCGACGGAGGCACGATGAACGACGGCTGGCGCAAGGGACAGCTCTACTATCAGGGCGACTATGCCAACGAGCAGCTGGACCTCAACTGGCAGTTCGGATTCTCGCGCAAAGCCTACGGCGCAAACACGTTCTACAGCGGCTCGAGCAACGACCAATGGGAACAGAACGAGCGTTACCTCATCAGCATAGGGGCGGAGACGAAGGGTAGGTTCCACTTTGCGCCCACCGTCTACTGGAACCGGACATACGACAACTACCAGTGGCACAAGGGAACACCGAACAACAGCCACCAGGCCGACGTCTACGGGGCAAGGCTGGGAGGTCACATTGGCTGGAAGGCAGGGAAAACGGCCGTAGGGGCCGAGGTGCGCAACGAGGGCATTCTATCCAGCAGCCTGGGCACGCCGATGGACAGCACACACTACGTGTGGGCCCACGGAGCCGACAAGCAGTACGTCAAGCATGCCACACGAACCAACGTGAGCTATAACGTGGAACACACCATCCTGCTCAGCCGATGGACGCTGAGCGCAGGCGTGATGGCCAACATGAATACGGCCGTCGACCACCGTTTCCGCTTCTATCCCGGTGTGGACATCGCCTATCGTCCCACGGCAAACTGGAAACTGTTTGCCAGCTATAACAAAGGGTTCCGACTGCCCTCATACACCGATTTATATTATAACAGCCCCGACATCACGGGCAACAACCAACTGCGTCCGGAGGAAAACCGCTCGCTGTCGGTCGGGGCAAGGTTCCGGCACAAGGGCATCGCGCTCACAGCCAGAGGCTTCTACAACCGCGGACGTAACCTCATCGACTACGTGAAACAGCAGTTTGGCGACGCGGCACGAGCTGACAACTTCGACCTCGACAACCTGGGGGTGCAAGCCGAGGCACGAGTGGACTTCGGCCAACTCTCGGAGAAAGACATCTTCCTTCAAAGCCTGACCGTAGGCTACACCTATATGCACCAGAAGCGCGAAGGGAAGTACGACATCTTCACCAGCCTGTATGCCGACGACTACCTACGCCACAAACTCGTGGCAAGCCTCAGCCACAAGATATGGAGCAAACTCTCGGCAACGTGGAGCCTGCGATACCAACAGCGGATGGGGGCCTTCCAGGTGTATGACGGCCTGATTCCGACAGCCGAACTGAAGCCCTACAGCCCCTACACCACCCTGGACCTGAAACTGCAATGGACCGACAGGCACTACCAAGTGTACGTACAAGGGACCAACATCACCAACTGCAGATATCAGGACCTTGGCAACATACCGCAGCCAGGCATCTGGTTCATGGCCGGAGCCCGCTGGAACCTGACGTTCTGAGGAAAGGGAACGACAAGACGGGAATTGGGAATCTGAGAACAGAACGAAAGGGGATAAAATTTCGACGTTCAGGTTTCCAATTCTCGATTTATTGTCGTACCTTTGCAGAAAATTCTGCCCCTGTGAAAAGACTGCATACATTCATACTCCTCATTCTCAGCCTTCTGCTGGCCCCCAATGCCGAGGCATACACCATCGTCATCGATGCCGGCCACGGAGGGAAAGATGCCGGTGCCTTGGGCATCTACTCGAAGGAGAAGGACATCAACCTGAGGATAGCCCTGGCCTTCGGGAAACTGATTGAGCAGAACATGCCCGACGTGAAGGTGGTGTACACCCGAAAGACGGACGTATTCGTGGAACTGGACGAACGAGCCAACATCGCCAACCGCAACAAGGCAGACCTGTTCGTGAGCATCCACACCAACAGCACAGCCTCCGGCAAAGCCGGCACTACGGCACAGGGCACGGAAACCTACACCTTGGGTATGCACCGGGCAGCGGAGAACCTGGCCGTCGCCAAGCGAGAGAACAGCGTGATCTCACTGGAAAGCAACTATGAGGAGAAGTACGAAGGATTCGACCCCAAATCGAGCGAGAGTTACATCATCTTCGAATTGATGCAGGACGACTATATGAAACAGAGTGTTCGCTTTGCCGACCTTGTACAGAACCAGTTCGGAAGCTACGCGGGGAGAGTGAACAAGGGTGTATTCCAGGCCGGATTTCTGGTGCTTCGCAACACGTCGATGCCCAGTGCACTGATAGAACTGGGCTTCATCAACAACCGTGCCGAGGAGCAGTTCCTGAACTCCGAGGACGGAGTGGCCAAGATGAGCCGAAGCATCTACAATGCCTTTAAGACCTACAAGGCAGGTAATGCAACCAACTAAAGAAAAGACATTCACCACAGACACAGATGAAACGCGAAATAAAAATAGGACTAACCGGCATCGTTGCTCTCGTCATACTCTTCGTGGGCATCAACTTCCTGAAAGGAGTCAAGTTGTTCGACACGAGCAAGAGCTACTATATCGTCTTCAAGAACGCCAAGGGACTGACCAAAAGTAGCACGGTGTATGCCGACGGATTCAACATCGGCATCGTGGACAACGTCACCTATGCCCGTCCCGGTGAGGTAGTGGTAAGAATCAACGTAGGCGGCAACGTGAAGATACCCCACGGAACCATTGCCAACCTGGACGAAGCCATGCTGGGAGGCTGCACCCTGAACCTTATCATGGGAGCGAACCCTGCCGATTGTTTCATGCCCGGCGATACCATCCGAGGGAGCGAGGCCAACGGACTTATGGCAGCAGCAGCTAACGTCATCCCGCAGGTTCAAGTCGTGCTGGCACACGTCGACTCACTCATCCAGACGCTGAACAGCATTGCCTCCGACCCCAACCTGCCGCTCATCCTGCAGAATGCGGAACAGATAACGGAAAGCCTGAACAAGAGTTCCGACCAACTGAATGCGTTGCTGAAGAACGATATCCCGCAACTCACCACCACCTTCAACAAAGCCGGGGAGAACATCGACACGCTGACTGGCAACCTTGCCCAACTGGACATCCAGTCGACGCTGAACAAGGTGGACCAGACTATGGACAACCTGCACCGGACAACCCTGAAACTGAACAGCACGGACAACAACATAGGCCTTCTTCTGAATGACACGGCATTCTATGGGAACCTGAACAATACGGTGAACAGTGCCACCTACCTTCTCGAAGACATGAAAGCCCATCCTGGCCGATACATAAACATCAGCGTCTTCGGAAAGAAGAACAAGTAACGCAAGAAGAAGCATGGCCAAACCCTCACCACAGAAGCAATGGGAACGTTGCCTCGAGATTCTCAAGGTCAACGTGGAGAAGCAGGACTACGACACCTGGTTCGCCCCCATCGTGTTCGACTCCATCGACATGGAGAAGAAGATGCTGGTGCTTCGGGTTCAGAGCTACTTCATCTGCGAGACGCTGGAACGGGAGAAGCGTTTCAAGCACCTGCTTTACAACATCATCTGGCGCGTCTACAACGAAAAACTGCAGATTCGCTATCGCGTGCTTACCGACAGCACCACCAACACCACCATAGACGTGGAGGGAACCAGCGGAAGCACAGCTCAGGAGGAGATTAACAAGCGGACGAAGAAACTCAAGCAGGCTTCGGAGAGCGAACTGGACTCGCAGTTGAACGAGAACTACACCTTCGAGAACTTCATCGAAGGAACGGGGAACAAGCTGCTACGCTCCGTTGGACAGAGCATCGCAGAGAATCCCAAGCAGACGACATTCAACCCGCTTTTCATCTATGGCAGTTCGGGCGTAGGAAAAACCCATCTGGTCAATGCCATCGGCATCCAGTTCAAACGAAACTTTCCTGAGAAACGCGTGCTCTATATCAGTGCCAACCTGTTCAAGGTGCAGTACATGACGGCACGCCAGCAGAACCGCATCAATGACTTCATTTATTTCTACCAGACCATTGATGTACTCATCATCGATGACATACAGGAGTTTGCTGGCTTGACAGGTACTCAGCAAACGTTCTTCCACATCTTCAACCACTTGAAGATGAACGGAAAGCAAATCATCATGACCAGCGACCGTCCGCCTGCTTCGATGCCTGGCATGGAGGAACGACTGCTGACCCGCTTCAAATGGGGACTGGCCGCCGAACTGGAGAAACCTGACCACGAACTGTGCAGGAAGATTCTGCTCAGCAAGATACAACAGGAGGGACTGAATATCAGCGAAGAAGTGACCGACTACATCGCAGCAAACGTGACCGACAGCATCCGTGACTTGGAGGGCACGCTCGTCTCGCTCATGGCCCATTCGCTGGCATTCAACCGCGACATCGACCTGAAGATTGCACAACAAGTGGTGAACAAAACCCAAAAGGCGCAGCGGAAGACGATAACCATCGACATGATTCTGAACAAGACATGCAGTTACTTCGATGTCAGCGAAGACGACGTGATGTCGAAGAGCCGAAAGGCAAACATCGTCGTGGTTCGTCAACTGGTGATGTATCTGGCAAGCAACTGCACCAAGCTCACGGCCAGTAAGATCGGGCTCCACATCGGCGGACGCAACCACGCCACCGTCCTACATTCGGTAAAACAGATTCAAGACCGAATGTCTACGGACAAGACCTTCGCACAAAAGGTGGCTGAGATTGAGGGCCTGTTAAGGCAATAGTCCCTGACGGCGCAAGACATCCAGCAACCCCTCGCTCATGGCCTCGTTGTCCTTCTTCGTATAACGAATGTCCGTGAATATCTGAGCCAACGTCTCCTTTTCGTTTATCTCCACAAAACGCTTGTTCTCAGGCAAGGACTCCTTCTCGGCATAGAAGTGGTCTATCGACTCTTCCGTGTAGTCCCGATATGTCTCCGAATGAACAATCGCCGACAAAGGGAGTCGGTCGCTCACCGACGGTTGCTCCGCTGGCCAGCCAACAGTAAGCGTGGCGACAGGAACTACAAGGCGCGGCAACTGCAGCACATCGATGATTTGGCCTGGCTGGTAGATGGTGGTGCCCAGATAGCAGACACCCAACCCTGCCTCCTCGGCCAGGTTACAGAAACTTTGGGTGAACAGCAACGCATCACTGGCCGCATTCAGGAAACTCAGGAAATTGTCGTACCCGGGCACAGCCTTACGGCACCGACACCATCGAGAGGTTCGGTTGAAGTCGGCACAAATGGTCAATACCACCGAAGCGTCCATGACCATCGGCTGACCGAAATGAAGAGGAAGCAGACGCTCCTTCATCGCACGGTCGCGGGTAACCACCACGCTGTAAAGTTGCAGGTTTCCCATCGTCTGCGTATGGGTGGCTGCCTCCAGAAGTTCATTCAGGAGAGCCTCATCAACGGGACTTTCACTATACTTGCGCACACTGGCACGATGCCGAATCTGGTCTTTCAACGTCATATTGCTTCTTCGTTATGTCTGATTATACCACAAAAGTAACGCAAAACTTTGATTCCACAAAATTATGTAGTAAATTTGCAGCCATAAATAATATATAATGTACGACTACTTGTCATGGAAGAGAAGACTTATACCTACGACGAGATTTTCCGAGGTGCTTTAGACTACTTTGCGGGGGACGAAAATGCCGCACGCGAATGGATTGTCCGCTACATCGATGCCAGCAGGCCCGAGGTCATAGAAATCAGGCCGCAAGAACTCGAATGTGATGTGGTGCGCTTTCAGAACAAAAAAGAGAAGTGGGTCGCCTTTGTTGGTCTGAAGAACGGACGTCCCTACGAAATCTTCACGGGACTGATGGACGACGAAGAAGGTATCGTATTACCCAAAAGCGTTACCCACGGAAAGATTATCAAGGCCAAGAACCAAGATGGCACAAACCGCTACGATTTCCAATTCGAGAACAAACGCGGATACAAGACTACCGTCGAAGGCCTCTCGGGCAAGTTCAACAAAGAATACTGGAACTACGCCAAGCTCATCTCTGGCATTCTGCGCTACCACATGCCGCTGGAGAACGTGATACACCTCATCGACACACTATCACTGGACGACGAGAGCATAGACACATGGCGAGGCGGCGTACTGAGAGCACTGAAGAAATACCTCAACGACGGAAGCGAATTAGAAGACATTTTCATCGATGAAGCTGATAATTGAACGGCAAAAGATATATGCCCGACACGGTGTGCTGCCTCAAGAACAGATGGTTGGTGCCTATTACTACGTGTCGATAGAGGCTGAGACCTCCCATACGAAATCCATAGAAACGGACCAGCTGAGCGATACCATCAGCTACGCAGACATGGCCCAAGCCATCAGCGAGGAGATGACCACGTCCAGCAAGTTGCTGGAACACGCTGCAGGAAGAATTGCACACCGTCTGCTCAGTGATTTTCCACTCATCGACCGCATTAAGGTGAAACTGATAAAAGAGAACCCACCCATGGGCGTGGAGTGTCAGGGAGCCGGTGTGGAAGTAGAATTTGATAACAACAACAGATAAGTCCATTCTCTAATCGCCATACGACTATGAGCAACCAACGATATATGCTGCGAGGCGTGAGTGCCGCCAAGGAAGACGTACACGCCGCCATCAAGAACATCGACAAAGGGCTTTATCCACAGGCTTTCTGTAAGATTATTCCCGACATGCTGGGAGGAGACCCCGAATACTGTAACATTATGCACGCCGACGGAGCCGGGACGAAGTCGAGCCTGGCCTATATGTACTGGCGAGAGACGGGCGACCTCAGCGTGTGGAAGGGCATCGCACAAGATGCACTCATCATGAACACCGACGACTTGCTTTGCGTGGGAGCAACGGACAACATCCTGGTAAGTTCCACCATCGGACGAAACAAGATGTTGATTCCCAGAGAGGTAATCAGCGCCATCATCAACGGTACCGACGAACTGATGCAGGAGATGCGCGAAATGGGCATCGGCATCTATGGGACGGGCGGAGAGACTGCCGACGTGGGCGACCTGGTGCGCACCATCATTGTAGACTCCACCGTAACGTGCCGTATGCGCCGCTCCGATGTCATCGACAACAAGAACATCCGTCCCGGAGACGTCATCGTGGGACTCAGCAGTACAGGACAAGCCACCTACGAGAAGACCTACAATGGCGGTATGGGCAGCAACGGGCTGACCAGTGCACGCCACGATGTCTTCTCGAAGTATCTTGCTGAAAAATATCCCGAATCTTACGACAAGGCTGTGCCTGACGAACTTGTATATAGCGGGAAATACAAATTGACCGATACGATAGAGGACATACCCGTCGACGTAGGCCACCTTGTCCTCTCCCCCACTCGCACCTATGCCCCTGTCATCAAGCGCATACTCGACGAGATGCGTCCCCGCATCCACGGCATGGTACATTGCACGGGAGGCGCACAGACCAAGGTGTTGCACTTCGTGGGCGAGAACTGTCGTGTGGTGAAGGACAACATGTTTCCCATCCCCCCTCTCTTCCGCATCATACAGGAAGAGAGCAAGACCGACTGGCAGGAGATGTACAAGGTGTTCAACATGGGCCACCGCATGGAACTGTACGTGAGCCCCGAGGATGCCGAACGCATCATCGGGATATGCCAATCGTTCAATATCGATGCCCAAATCATCGGACACATCGAGGATGGCAAGCGAAGCCTGACCATCAAGAGTGAATATGGAGTATTCAACTATTAAACCCATCTATGGCTGAAAACGAACTGCTGACGAAACTGGAAGGACTGGTAGCACGATACGAAGAGGTCTCGACACTGATTACCGACCCCAGCGTGATAAGCGACCAGAAACGCTACGTGAAACTCACCAAGGAATACAAGGACTTGGGGAAAATCATGGAAGCACGGAAAGAATATATGGGGCACTTGCAGAATGTGCAAGATGCCAAAGACATGCTTTCCGTGGAGGAAGACCCCGAGACGAAGGACATGCTGCGCGAGGAACTCAACGCCAGCGAGAGCCGCCTGCCCGAGTTGGAGGAGGAAATCAAGTTGCTGCTCGTGCCTGCCGACCCTGAGGACGACAAGAACGTCATCATGGAGATACGCGGCGGAACGGGAGGCGACGAGGCTGCGCTTTTCGCAGGCGACCTCTTCCGCATGTACTCCAAGTACATCGAGCAGAAGGGTTGGCACATGGCCGTGAGCAGCTTTACGGAAGGGGCCGCAGGTGGCTACAAGGAAATCATCTTCAGCGTGACAGGCGAAGGGTGCTACGGCATACTGAAGTATGAGTCTGGCGTCCATCGCGTACAGCGCGTTCCTGCCACGGAGACCCAAGGCCGTGTCCACACCTCGGCAGCCACCGTGGCCGTATTGCCCGAGGCAGAGGAGTTCGACGTGGAAATCAACGAGGGAGCCATCAAGTGGGACACGTTCAGAAGCAGCGGAGCGGGCGGACAGAACGTCAACAAGGTGGAGAGCGGCGTGCGCGCCCGCTACATGTGGCGCAACCCCTTCACCAACCAGGACGAGGAGATACTCGTGGAGTGTACCGAGACGCGCGACCAGCCCAAGAACAAGGAGCGCGCTTTGGCGCGCCTGCGTACGTTCATCTACGACAAGGAGCACCAGAAGTACCTCGACGACATTGCCTCACGCCGCAAGACGATGGTATCCACGGGCGACCGCTCGGCCAAGATACGTACCTACAACTATCCGCAGGGACGCATCACCGACCACCGCATCGGATACACCATATACAACCTGCCCGCCTTCATGGACGGACAGATACAAGACTGCATCGACCACCTTATCGTGGCAGAGAATGCAGAGCGGATGAAGGAATCGGAACTATAGTCTCTCCCAGAAACGTCGGGTAATGTCCGTCAGATGGTTCTCTCCCTCCCCGTGCTCCACCTTCCAGAGCACCTGATTGGTCTTGGGTGAATTGAGGGGCCCTGCCTGCTCGTCGTATCGTCCTATCTTCAGATAGTCCAAGTTCAGCACGTCCACCTCGGCCGAGCGTTCGTCGCGTCCGCTGTACCATGCAGTACGAACGTTCGTGTTCGCCTTCGTCCACCGTGCAAGTCGGTTTATCTCGTCTGGCGCATTGTCCCCTCCCATGAAGCATACACACGTTATGCCCACATGGCTCCGCAACATCGCGGCCAGCGACTCTTCGGTAAGCGGCTCGCCGACGTCGGCCCACAGATACTGACTGTGACAGCCCTTGCAGCGGATGGGGCATCCGCTGATGCTGATGGCCAGCGTTATCTCGTCGGGTATCTCGGCGAAGACCTCCTTTACATCTACGTATTTTAGCATATCAGTGGGAAAGAAAAAGGAAGCCCCTCCCCGTCGCTTGGGGAGGGGCCTGATGGTTTCCAACAATCAGAGATTACAACTGTAGGTGCGCTTTGCTGCCTCTATCTGACGGTCTCTTCCGAAAGCAGGGATGGGACGCAGATAGCCGATGATGCGCGTGTACTGCGTAATGTTGGTCGAGCCGCAGCAGGGACATACGTCGATGGGCTTCTTGATGATATGTCCGCAATCCTCGCACTTCGAGTTGGGGATGTTGAAGGTATAGTAGCTTGTGCCGTTCTGTATGGCAAAGTCTATGAGCTTCAGGTACTGCTCCTTCGACAGGTGGTCCTGCAAGTTGCAGTGCAGCGCGCTGCCGCCGTCGGTGTACTGATAGGTCTGACGGCCGTGCAGGATGAACTTGTCCAGCACGCGCGTCTCGTCGTGGGCATCGTAGAAGTAGGAGTTGTACAGATTCTCGTTCTCGGGCACCCAGTAGCCGTCCTGCTTGTCCCAGCGGTAGTTCTTGCCGCCCAGTCCTTCTGCGGGCACGACCTCGCTGTTGAACAAGAACGGTTTCTTCTTGTCCTTGATGCTGTGACGCTTGTTCTCCTCCTTGATGGTGCCGAGTATGAGTTGCAGGAACTCGATGTACTCCGCATTGTTGTCCACCTTCAGACCGAGGAAGCGCGCAGCCTCGTTCAGTCCGTTGATGCCGATGGTACTATAGAGTTTCGAGATGTAGATGTAGCCGCCGTTGCTTGCAGCGAACATCTTGCGGTCCTCCATCTCGTAGAGCATCGTCTTGTAGGCGATGTGGTACTTGTACACGCGCTCCAAGATGTTCGTCAGGTAGAGGCGCAGGAAAGCATAGAAGTCGTGGTCGCCCTCGGTGCCTTCCACCGTGCGCTTGGCATCCTGTACGATGCGGTTGATGTTCAGCGTTATCACGTTGCACGAGCCCGTCATCACGCCCGTCAGTCCGCTCGTCGGGTTGAAGGTGTTCTCCGTCAGTTCGTTCTTCAGTCGGCAGCAAGAGGCCAGCGAGTCGGCGCTGTCACTGATGTAGGTGAAGAAGCTGTGTCCCTCGGCATACATCTCGGCCGTGAAGTCCTTGTAGTCCTTGTCGATGATGTCCTTCGTCTCCGGGTCATACACCATGGCCATCGTCTCCACGGGGAACGTGAGCACCTGCTTCAGACGCAGTTTGTTGAACCACTTCATGAACATGCGCTGCAGCGTGTCGATGGCTTTCCACTCGGGCTTCGTCCCGTCAGGATAGCAGAAGTCACCAAACAGAGACTCGAAGTAGGTATGGTCGTAGTAAGAGACGTTGGTGAAGGGTGACTGATACGAACGGTTACCTGCGGGCTGGTTGATGCCCCATACGAACTGTTTGAAGGCCTTCACGATGTTGTCTCTCACCGTGCGCTTCTGCAGACAGCAGTCCGTCGTCGTCAACTCGTCCAAACGATTGTACCAGTCCGCGCCATACTCACCCACGATGTAATAGTTCAGCACGACAAAGTACTCGCCGAAGGCCACCGCACCCTTACACTGCGAGGAGAGCAGGAACGTGAGGTTCGTAATCTGCCCGCTGAACGACTGAAGGTCGTTGGGGGGGCCAGGCGTCACGCCGTCGATGTTGCCCACGCCGTCCGTCATCAGCGGATACAGGCTCACGGCCATGCAGTACTGCTTCAGCACGGGGGTAGAGGCCTCGTCGTGCGTATATATAATATGGTGGTTCAGGTCCTGCTCATACTGCTTGGCCACCTCGGGGTACATCTGGTTCAGCTTGTCCTTCATGCGCTGACGCTGGATGACGCGGTTCGTCGTCTTGTAGACCTCGCCCTCCAGGTTGGCCACGTTCTTCATCGTCACGTTGGCGTTTGCGTCCGTCTCCGAAGCCGTGGCGGCGTTGTCAGCCGTCTGGCTGTACTCGTTCATGTAGTCGATGCGCTCCTTGATGAAACGGGCCTCGGCGTGCTGTTGCCGATAGAGGATGTACGACTTCGCCTCCCGGTAATAGCCGTTCTGCATCAGAGCCAGCTCCACGCGGTTCTGAATCTCCTCCACGGTGTAGCCGTCACGCACCGAAATGCTCTCGCTCAGGTCCGTGGCAACCGTCTTTATCTTCTCTGCGTCCATGTCGGACACCGACTCGAATGCCCCTATGATGGCATTCTTGATTTTCGATCTCTTAAACTCTTCTTTAGAGCCGTCTCTTTTAATAACAATCATGGGTTTTTATGGTGTTTTTTCGTGTACTTTATGTCGTTAAAAGGGGAAACGGTTACAAAGATAAGACTCTTATTCGGATTAACCAAAATAAATCAAAAGAAAAATTAAAGAAAATGAAAAGTTTTCCAAAACAAAAACCTAACACATTCATTCACAGACGAAAGAACACTTGATGTTACACCAAAAGTTTTCCAAAATGTTATTTCTGCCTGTATTGTCGGCCGTTCCATTCGGCAAACTTTACCTGCTCTCCCATGCGCTGCAGGCACTCGTCGGTGTAGTAGTTCATCATGCCGCCAAGGGAGGTGAAGGTGAGTTCCCCGAAGTAGACCTTGCCATCCACCTCGTAGAGGTCGACGCGCACCTGGGGGAAGGGCTTGGAGAGCGTGCGCCCTATCTCTATCATCCGACTGAGACAGCGGGGGCGAGGCTGGGGCTCGGTGGCGACGGTCATGTGGGCGGTGCTGCGCATATCCTGCGGGCGAAAGTTCCACTCGAGGTCGTAACTGCCACCCTCCACCTCGTAACCGTTCTCGCTTCGGTTGGAACAGACGAGGAACGAGTGGGGCTGACCGCCGAAGCACCATAGTTTGTAGTCCACAAGCGAACGCTGCCCCTCACTCACGGGCAGCAGTTGCTCCGCCACTATCCGTGGGGGAATGTCGCGGTATTGGGGTTCGGCCGAGAGGGCACCCACATGGCGCGCCGTGAGCCATCGCTGCAGACGCTCATGCAGGCGTTGCCAGTCGGCAGCGGTCATCTCCGCCTTGTCCACCATCAGGTTCGTGCCCCTTCCGTCGCCGTTGTTCGCCTTCAGCATGAACCGTTCGGGCAACTGGTTGAAGGGAATGTCCTCCACGCGCTCCCACGCACCGTAGATGGGGACGAGTATGTCGCCAAGGCCGCAGGCCTCGACGTAGTCCCTCACGCGCAACTTGTCGGCAAGTACTGTCCACTGCGAGGTGTCGGAGAAGAGTTTGAGGTGGAGTATCTTCTCGTTCAGGTCGCGGGGCTGCCGCAGGTTGGGCAGACGGCCGAAGCGCAGCAGGTAGCGCAGCCTCACCGTGGCAACGGGGAAACGCGCACATATGCCTTGGGCTATGGTCATGAGGCTGTTCCTCAACGGGTTCTTCATCCTTTGTCGTCCGATGTACTCTATAGTTCCTCCCCCTTATTATGCGGATCAGGGAAAGACTTGTCGCCATTGCCTACCGTCTCTTCCCGCTTCACGGTGATTTCCGCGTTCTGCCCGGGCACGAGGAGGAGACCGCGCTCGAGTTCGAGCGCGAACACAATCCGTATATCCGCGGGGGCATGTTCTGATCCCCCGCTTCCATTTCAACGCGCGGCACAGGAGGAGCTTATGCGACTTTATACCAACCGAGAAGATTTTTACAACGACCTGTGCGAGGTCATCCGCCTGTTTGTGTCGATGTCCTACATCGAGCTCTGCGGCAACCCGGGCGCGTTTGCGGACGAAACGCGGCTCGATAACTACCAGAAGTCGGACGCGCTGCGCGTGATGGTCTGGCGCAACGGCGCCGTCTACACGGCCTCCGCCGATTTCGTCCACAACAGCCAGGTCCATTCCTACACCTACCGCAATTCCTTCTCCGACATCCAGCTCTATACCGAATCCGAAAACGAGGACACCGCGTACCTGCCGAACGACGGGGACGACGACTATCTGCGCGAAAAGCGCTATCAGAAGCGCGTTGCGAAGATCGCCGCGTTCCGCGCGATGCGCATGGCGTACCCGGTCACGCCCCTGCCCTGGGGCTCGCTGACCGGCATCCGCCCGACCCGACTTCTCAGAGACCTGCAGG
>ERZ842401.1816-NODE-1816-length-29429-cov-9.355450_pt1 | contig 29429 bp, 25 predicted proteins | sample MGYA00521270_ERZ842401 | MGnify/ENA primary metagenome ERZ842401 (study PRJEB31892, sample SAMEA3878208) | bioreactor metagenome | biome: Moose rumen | place: Sweden | collected 2011-10 | study: EMG produced TPA metagenomics assembly of the PRJEB12797 data set... | reverse complement strand
TCCTGCGGTTTCCATAAATTTCTGTTTCTAAAAAGGAAAGCGAAAGAAAGAACGATGCCAGGAATTCGTTATTTCGTTATCCCGTTATAACGTTATTACGGGATAACGGAATAACGTTATAACGTCTTTTCTCTTCTGACGAAACTTGGATTCATCATTATACAAAAGCGGTAGAGACGTTGCTGTTTGCTTTTCGTCCTACCGCTTTTTGTGTGTGGAGTATGTTCGTTGCCTGATTGTTGTTTTGGCTACGTTTTTTTTTATTTGAAGAAGTCTTTTACTGCTTCGTTAGGCACCATTTCTTCTTGGAAGGTGTATGCTCCGGTTTTTGGGCTCTTTACCATTTTGATAACCTTGGAGTAGGAGCGTCCTTCTGTCTTTCCGGTCTGGAGCGATGCTACGGTTTTCTTTGCCATGGTTCGGTAGGGTGTTTATTTGATTTCCTTGTGTACCGTCATACGGCGCAGGATGGGGTTATACTTTTTGAGTTCAAGCCGCTCGGGGTGGTTCTTGCGGTTTTTGGTGGTGATATAGCGCGATGTGCCGGGCAGGCCGCTATTCTTCATCTCGGTGCATTCAAGGATTACCTGCACTCTGTTGCCTTTTACTTTCTTTGCCATAGCTTTGTTTAGCTGTTAAGTATTCTAACTTCTTTGCAATAGCCTTTTGCCACTGCATTTTTGAGTGCGGCATCGAGGCCGATTTTGTTGATGAGGCGCAATCCTGCGGCACTAACTCGGAGGCTGATCCAGCAGTCTTCCTCTACATAGTAAAACTTCTTCTTGAACAAGTTCACCTCAAAGCGGCGCTTGGTGTGGCGGCGGGAGTGTGAAACGTTGTTACCGTTTTGGGCTTTCTTGCCCGTGATTTGACAAATCTTAGACATTGTTGCTGTTGTTCTTTTATTGTTTCAGCGTAGTGTTTGGCCGGGCTATCGCTGTTGTCGGGTTGTGATGCCGTGGCCGGATGGAGAAGAGTGTGAGAAAAGACTTGGGGGGTCGTTTTTCAACGCGCAAAAATACGCGTTTTTTTGTTCTTTGCAAGTATTCCGCTTGCTTTTTTAGTCTTTTCGCTGTCTTATGTATGAGTTTTTTACGAAAAATGCGCCTTGAGGGGCGCATTTTATTGTGTTTTGTAAGAAGATAAGATTGTTTTACGCCTCGGCTTTAGCGGTGCATGTTTCGGCGATGTAGTCGCGCAGCATACGTATGGCCACCGCCGTGGCATTGGCGAGGTTTTTCTCGCGTCCGTTGTCTTCGGAGATGAGGCGTGTTTCAAGATGTTCGGCGTTGCCCACTGCTATCCAGATGTTGCCGATGATAACGCTGCTGTTCACGGCATCACTGCCGCCGGGGCCGGCATAACCTGTTATTGCCACGGCATAGTCGCTCTTAAAGAGTTTGTTTGCGCCAATCACCATTTCGCGTGCCACTGCTTCGCTCACCACGCTGTGTTCGGCAATGGTGTCGACACCGACGCCGAGCATTTCTTGTTTGATATCGTTTTGGTAGCATACGAGGCCGCCTCTGAAGTAGTTGCTGCTACCGGGGATAGCGGTGATAAGGCTACTCAGGCGTCCGGCGGTGCAACTCTCTGCGGTGGAGAGTGTTTTGTGGGCTGTCCACATACGCTCGTTGATTTCTTTGCTGATAAGTTTGAGGTCGAAGTCCATAGGTTTTTAGAGTTTTGATTTATATACAGTGAATGAGCTTTATTCGTGGGTGTGCTGTTTAGATGTGCGTCCGTGCGAACGCCGGTTTGCTCAGCGGGCAGAAGTCGCGGGCTTGTGCTTTATAGTAGCCTGCCTGTGCTATCATAGCGGCGTTGTCGGTGGTGTAGGCGAAGGGCGGGATATATACGTTCCAGCCTTTTTCATCGCGCCGTTTGAGGAATGCTTGTCGCAATGCGGTATTGGCCGATACCCCTCCGCTGAGCGCAACGTGGTTGATATGAGTTTCTCGTACTGCGCGGTCGAGCTTTTGCATCAGGATATCTACTACGGTGTGTTCTACACTGGCGGCGAGGTCATTGAGGTGTGCCTGTATGAAGTCGGGCTCTTGTTTTAGCCTGTCGCGTAAGAAATAGAGGAAACTCGTTTTGAAGCCGCTGAAACTATAATTTAAGCCTTGTATAGCGGGTTTAGCAAACTCGTATGCGCGGGAGTTGCCTTGTCGTGCCAGACGGTCAATAATGGGTCCTCCGGGATAGCCGAGGCCCATTATCTTCGCGCTTTTGTCAAGGGCTTCGCCGGCGGCATCGTCGATGGTCTGTCCGAGAATGTGCATCTTCTCTGAGGCCTCTACGCGTATAATCTGTGAGTTGCCTCCACTAACGAGCAAGCAGAGGAAAGGGTAGGGCGGCAGCGGACGCTCATCATCGGCGGTACGCACGAAATGTGCGAGTACGTGTCCTTGTAGGTGGTTCACCTCAATGAGTGGAATGCCGAGCGACAGGGCGAGTCCTTTGGCGAACGACACCCCTACGAGCAACGAACCCATCAGCCCCGGGCCGAGCGTCACGGCGACAGCACTAATTTCCTCTTTTGCCACGCCGGCTTGTTTGAGTGCGCTTTGTACCACAGGCACGATGTTTTGTTGATGGGCTCGTGAGGCGAGTTCGGGTACCACGCCGCCGTATTGCTCGTGTACGGCCTGCGACGCGGTGACATTGCTTAGCAACACACCATCACGTACCACGGCGGCACTCGTGTCGTCGCAACTGGATTCTATGCCGAGGATAGTTAGCACGATGAGGAATGATTGTTTGAAAAGGACGCTTTAAGTGGTTTTATCTGTGTGGACTTATGCTCTTTCTATGGCTGTCTGCTTTTATCGGTCTCTTGGCAATCATTTGTTTCTATCTCTTCCGCAAGGGTGTCTATTAAGCAGCGAGCCGATGACTTCACCTGTTGCGATATAGCACAACATTTTTTCAGCCCATTTTATAGCCCCTCCCTTAATGTGTGAGTATTTCCAACCCGTCGTTGGTTACTAAGAACGTGTGTTCCCACTGTGCGCTGGGGAGTTCGTCCTCGGTAACTACCGTCCAGCCGTCTTCTTCGTCTATAAATACTTGCCACGTACCCATATTAATCATCGGTTCAATAGTAAACACCATTCCTGGCACGATAAGCATACCATCTTTGTGAGTGTTGTAGTGATCCACCTCTGGGTCTTCGTGAAACTCGTTTCCCACACCGTGTCCTGCCAAGTCGCGTACCACGCCATAGCCATTGCGGTGTGCATGGCGTGCGATGGCTTTGCCGATGTCGCCGATAAATCCCCAGGGCTTAGCGGCTTTCATCCCGATGTCTAAACACTCGCGTGCCACACGCACGAGGCGTTCCTTTTCGGGTGTTGTGTGTCCGCCGATGATAAACATACGCGAGGCATCACTGAAATAGCCGTTGAGTATAGTGGATACGTCCACATTGATGATGTCGCCCTCTTCCAAAATCTCGTCCTCCGAGGGTATTCCGTGGCATACCACTTCGTTGACGCTTGTGCATACGCTCTTTGGGAAGCCTTCGTAGTTGAGCGGGGCGGGAATAGCACCGTGTCCTACGGTGTAGTCGTAAACTAAGCGGTCGATTTCGGCGGTGGACATACCGGGGTGTATCTCGCTCTCCACGAGGTCGAGTACGCCAGTGTTTATTACACCACTGCGGCGTATGCCTTCAATTTGTTCCGGCGTTTTGATGAGTTTTGGTGAGGGTACGAGTTTGCCGCGGTTTTGATAGGAAAGAATGCGGCGGTCGAAGTCGGTGATAGGTCTATCCTTCGGTACAAACCAGTTTCGCTTGATGTGTTTTGCCATTAGAATGTCATTTGTTCCAATAACGCTTCTTTGTTTTTGGATTTGTGGTGCAAAGTTAGCAAAAGTTGCGCGTGTGTATCGGTTCGTAGCTGTAAATTGTATGTATTGTCTTGATTTTTACGCCACTTTTTCTTTGCGCTCGTCTTGCACGGCATTGCTTCGCTATGGCAGGTTTCTGTTCGACCGCCACAAACAAAAACTGTGTGTTTTGTTTTTGTTTGCGACGGCCTTGCACTATCTTTGCACGCGCTAAGGGAAAAGTGGCGCAGACACTCCTTATTTATTTATACACGGTAAAGCAACTGATGGAACAAAACGGAGCGGATAGGTGGCAAGTGTGTTTAGACACGTTGCGCAGTAGTATGCCAACCAAGACATTCGACACGTGGATAGCGCCGTTGCGCTTCGTGTCGCTAAAAGGCAACGACCTCACCGTCGCCGCTCCCAACCGCTATGTACACGACTTTATAGAGGAACACTGCATCACGCCTCTGCGCCACGCGCTGATTGATGCCTTTGGTCCGCACGTTCGTTTGCTCTATAGCATTCCTAAAGAAACCGACACAGCACCGAAGAGCAACCTGTTTGACCTCTCGCAGCCCGTGGAAAAACCGCGACCGAAATTCAATCCTAATCTCAATCGCAACTACACCTTTACTAACTTTCTTGAGGGTGAGAGCAACAAATTGGCACTTACGGTGGCACGTACCATAGCACGCAATCCCGACCAGGTGACATTTAATCCTTTCTTTCTTTTCGGCCCGTCGGGCATTGGCAAGACCCACTTAGCTAATGCAATCGGTATGGCTTTGACAGAAAACTTCCCCGACAAGCGCGTACTCTTTGTACCCGTTCATCTCTTCCAGACGCAATACACCGAGGCGGTGCGCACGGGGCGTTTCAACGACTTTATGGGTTTTTATCAGAGCATTGACGTGCTGATAATCGATGATGTTCAAGAACTCGTCACCCCTAAGACACAACAGGCTTTCTTCCACATCTTCAACCACCTACATCAAAACCAGCGTCACATTATCATCACCAGCGACCGTGCCCCTGCACAACTCTCGGGGCTTGAGGAACGTATGCTCACACGCTTTAAGTGGGGTATGACCGCTGAGATAGAGCGTCCCGATATGCAGCTTCGTAAGGACATCCTGCGTGCAAAGACGTATGTTGATGGTCTTACGCTCGACGACGAGGTATTAGACTTCATAGCTCAGAACGTCACCGGCAGTGTGCGCGAGCTGGAGGGAGTGGTAAATAGCCTGATGGCTTTTAGTATTACACTCGGCGGCGAGATAGACTGCCAGTTGGCGGCATCTATTATTTCCAAGACTGTCCACGCTCCGTCGCAGATAGAGATAGCCGATGTAATAGCTGCCGTATCGAAGCATCAGGGTGTCTCGCGCCGCGATATGGCCTCCAAGAGCCGCAAGCAGCCTATCGTTTCCGCACGTCACATGGCAATGTATCTGCTGAAGAAACACCTCAACCTGCGATATTTGGAGATCGGCGAAGCCCTCGGCGGACGAGACCACAGCACAGTGCTTCACGCCCTTCGTCAGGCTGAGAACCGACTAACACAAGATGCTGCTTGGCGAAAGAGTGTGGAGGAGATAGAAGCCAAACTACATAGTTAGCCTACCTTCGTTGTTGCAAGAAGAGTTGGTAGTAATTTGCGCTAATGAAAACCACAAACCCTGTAATCGCACTTTCTTTGGATTACAGGGTTTGTGGTTTCTTGTATGCGTTAGGGCGTTATAGCCCCTCTACCGTGTTGTCAAACACGCGTCGCAGCACATCTTGTGCAATGTCTATGTCGGTAAGGCTCAGCCCGCGTAGCGACTCGCGCTGTGTGATAAGTGCTATTTTTTCAGCTCGCTCCTTCACGGCGCGTCCGTGGCGGGTGAGGAAGATAAGGTTGCTGCGACGGTCGTTAGGGTTGTCGCGACGTTCCACGAGCTTGTTGCGCTCCATAGCATCAATAATGCGCGTCATAGAGGGCTTGTCCTTAAACACTTTGTCACACAAGACACGTTGCGACACCATATCCTGCTGTGACAGATAGAACAACACCGTCCATTGCTCGGGCGTGATACCCAAGCCGCTACGCGTGAAGTTGCGCTGCAACTTACGGTTGATGGCGGCAAATACTTTGCCGTTGAGAATAGCGAAGATAAGGCTAACGTCGAAGTCCATAGTTTTTGCGAGAATGTTTTTTGTGAGGCAAAGTTTATTCGGAAGCAGATAGAATGAGTTCGGAGAGTGTGGGGTGTGCGTGGATGGTGGTGCGCAGTTGTTCTACTGTGCCGCCCACAGCCATTAGCACCGCCACTTCGTGAACCAGGTCGGCGGCATGCGCTCCGAGTACTTGGCAACCCAGTAGCGTGCCGTCCTCGCCACTGACAAGTTTCACCATTCCCTCGTCGCTACCCATAGCGAGCGACTTGCCATTGGCGCGATAGAAACTCTTTCCCACATGGCAAGCCACGCCGGCAGCTTTGAGGTCGTCCTCACTACGTCCTACGGTAGCCACCTCGGGTACGGTGAATACAGCTGCTGGCACGAGTGAGAGATCGGCGGTGCGCGCCGTGCTGGCGGTGATGTGATGTAGGGCGCGGTAGCCTTGGAACGTTGCGGCGTGTGCCAGAGGGCAAAGACCATTCACGTCGCCGATAGCGTAGATACCCGCCACGTTGGTTTGCATATCGTTGTCAACGTGGATGCCACGCGGAGTAAAGTCGATGCCTGCGTCTTCCAGCCCAATGCCGTGTAAGCGTGGGGCGCGCCCCACAGCCATCAATACCACATCGGCCTCAAGGCGTTGTTCTTTACCTTTCTCGGAGAACACCACGACACTGCTTTCGGACAGCTCCTCTATCGCGGTTACCGCTGCCCCTACGTGGAAATCTACGCCACGTTTTTTCATTGATGTGCGCAAGCGCTTTGCAATGTCTTTGTCGATGGCGGGAAGGATTTCTTTGCAATACTCCACCACGCTCACCTGCGAGCCAAAAGCATTGAAGATGCTTGCAAACTCCATTCCTATTACCCCGCCGCCTATTACACAGAGACGTTTTGGCAGGGTTGTTGCGGCGAGCAGTTCCGTACTCGTCACGACATCACGGCTGTTAGCACCGGGAATAGGAAGGTATTTCGTTTCGCTGCCCGTAGCAATGATGATGTGTTTGGCTTGAAGTGTCTCGTGTGTGCCATCTGTTTTCTCTACCACCACGTTGTGCTCGGCATCAATCTTTCCGTGTCCTTCAATGAGAGTAATGCCTGGTTTGGTGAGCAGTCCGCGTACGCCCTGCACCAGCTGTGCTACCACGTTGTCTTTGCGTGTTATGGCAGTGGCGAGGTCGAAGCTCACACGGCCTGTTTCTACGCCATACGTAGCGGCTTCCCTTGCCTCGGTGAGCAACTCTGCACTGCGACATAGACATTTCGTCGGGATGCAGCCTTGGTTCAGACATGTGCCGCCTGGCGTAGCGGCTTCTATGATAGTTGTTTGCAAACCCAGTGCGGCGGCGCGCACTGCGGTTTCGTAACCGCCGGGGCCTGCGCCAATAATGATTAGGTCGGTCATAGGGATAGACAATCTATAAAAGAATAAAGAGCGAAAAAATAATGTGCTTTGTTTTGCGCCGCTAAAATAGTGAATAATTGCGTATGCAACAAGTTTGGCACTGAAAAAGCGTGTATTCGGGCGAAACAAAAGGGTTGGCACGTGACGTATGCTTTATTTTCGTACTTTTGCCCCTGCTTATGAACCGTTCTTTTGCCTTTTTCCTTTTTATACTCTTTCTCGCTCTCGGTCTTTCGGGCTGCGGTGGCGATAAGGTCAATAGGCTTGCTACACCGACCGACACCCTTGCACAACAGCATAAACCCGTGTGGGACTTGGACAGCATCCTCTCCTGCGGTGAAATAGTAGTTGCCACCTTGCACGGTGCGGACACTTATACCGCTTTCGACGACACTATAATAGGTTTGCAATACGCCCTTGCCGATAGTTTGGCATCACATCTCGGAGTTCGTTTGCGGGTGGTAGTAGCACCCGATACCGCTGCTTTTCTTTCTTTGGCTCATAACGACAGCATAGATGTTTATGCCCTCTGGCTTAATGCCGCAGCCCTCGATACATTACCCGTCACCCCGTCAGCCCCGCGCGACACCCTGACCCGAGGCTCTTGGGCAGTGCGACAAGGAGCTACCGCCCTCGCCGAGGCTTTGGAGGAGTGGGCCACCGCGGAGCTTTGCGACAGCGTGGAGGCGCGTCTCTTTCGTTTCCTCAGGCAGCGCGGAAGTATCAGGAAACACGTCCAAGCCCCGTATATCAGTCTTGAAAAAGATATTATTTCAATCTACGATGCACTATTCAAAGACGCAGCAAAGGCTACCGGTTGGGACTGGCACTTAATTGCCGCTCTTTGCTACGAAGAGAGCGGCTTTGATCCCAATGCGGTGAGTGGGGCAGGGGCACGCGGACTGATGCAGGTGATGGACTACACCGCAGCGAACTATGGCGTGTCCGACTTCTTGGAACCGCGTCAGAATGTATCTGTGGCGGCGTGCCATCTGAAAGATATTATCAACGATTTTTCCGACATCCACGACCGCTACGAGCGGATGAAGTTTGTGGTGGCGGCCTACAATTGCGGTGGCGGCCACATACGCGATGCCCAGGAACTTTGCCGGCGCGAAAACGGCAACGTACAATCGTGGCAGGACGTGAGTCGCTATTGCCTCTTCCTCTCGCGTCCCGAGGGCTATCGCCATCCCGCTGTGCGTCACGGTGTTATGATAGGCGAAGAGACCGTGATGCACGTCATTAAGGTGATGCGCCGCTGGGAGCAGTATATTAAACACTTGCCTACCTCCGTGCCACGCTACCCCGACGACAAAGGCTTATCTGTTGATACCGCCTCACTCATTGTCACACCCGAGGCACGTGCCGCTACAGCGCGTCCCCACCCGCAGCCACAAAAGGCGCGTCCCAACCGCTTCACACAAGGCACGCAGATACTCGGCCCAAACGACCCACGCTTGCTACACGTTGCAGGTGATACTTCAACAAGCAAGTGATTCTCTAATTGATACCCCCCCCAACAAATGCTATTGTCCTTTTTAGGAAGCGGTTGCAAATAGCATCCTTTATATGCTCTCCCCCTCTGAAATCTCCGCGATTGTTCAAGATGTGGTAGCCGAGACAGATGTGGCTCGCGGCTATGGCGTATTGTACGACGTGATGCAAGCCCTGCTTGCTACCGCTACGTCAGGAGACTCCCTGCGTTACACCTCGTTATTCACCCAGTTGGCGATGGTGTGTAAGCAACGCGGCATTCAGCTTCGCGATATCGATGCCGTGCGCCGCCGTGCTGAGAGCGTGCTGAAAGGCGATAATCCTCCCGCGCTCTCAACGCTTAAAACTGATACCCACATTGTGATGTCTTTTATGGAGGCATTGCAGAATGAAAATGGTTCTAAGAAAAAACACAGTAAGCAGGCAGATAGGCAATTACCTACACAACTGTCCGAAACACCCGCTGGTTTTCGTGCTGTGGTGATGAGTACAGATGCAAGCGGTGTGAGCGTACTTACCGAGTTTGGCGACACGATGCTGCTCACTACCACGGAATTGATGCAGCCGACACATTCACTCCTACATAAGGGATTGACGTTGAACCTTATAGACTGCGAGGTGAGCAATAGCAGGCTTTGTGCGCGCTATATTATAATAGAACCCGACTATCTCTTAGACATCAGCACTCTTGCCGGTTGTATGGCTTACTACGGCGAAACACCACAAAACTATCTGCTTCGCCTCCTCTCTCCACGCGAAACCTCGTGTGCTATTGTCTTGGGTAACGTGGCCAACGAGTTTGTTGACAGCGTTGTTCATGCTCCTGCCGAGGCTCGTCCCGAGGATATTCAACGCGCGGCCCTGCGAAAGGCTTTTGCCGATGCGCCGCTCGATTTCCTTTCCCTTGGCGATGGGTTGGGAAAGGGTTTTGCCCGTGCGCAACAGGAGCAGTTTGAGCATATCTATCGAGGTTTGCATACCGATTTTAGCACGCCAGCGATAGGGCTGCGGCGCGAGGACTTGATGCTTGAACCCACGTTGCTCTGTCCGGCGCTGGGGCTAAGTGGGCGTTTAGATATGATGAGTGCCGATGGGCGTACGGTGGTGGAACTAAAGAGCGGACGTGCGCGTGAGACGACACCCCTTGAGCCGCAGCGTATGCATCGTATGCAACTCCTGCTCTATGCCGAAATGATGCGGCGTAACTTTGGTGTGCGACCAGCCGAAATCACTGCTTATCTATGGTATTCGCGCTATCCGACCTTAATGCCTCAACGACGTGCTTATGCCGCAGTGACCGATGCCCTAAATCTGCGCAATCGCATCGTGTTAATGATGCAGTATATCGCCTCCCACGGTGCTGAGCGTGTACTCAAACTACTCACTCCCGAGGCCCTCAATGTGCGTGGCTGCGACGATAGCATTTACCACCGCCTCTTTCGTCCGGAGCTGGAGCGTGTCTGCCGTCCGCTGCAAACGTTGGACGAAACAGCAAAAACGTACTTCTGTGCTTTTGCCCGTTTCTTGGCGCGTGAACTGTGGATGGGCAAGACCAGCGATGGGCGTCCGTTTTCTACACGTGGTTTTGCGCGTACCTGGTCACAGGGTGCGATGAGTAAGATAGCGTCAGGCGAGATGCTCGCCAACCTGCGTTTTGTGGCCGCCGAGCAACAATCGATAGCCACTGGCAATGACACGCTCTTTGCTGGTGGGTCTTCGACTCTTTCGGGTGTCATCTCTTTTGCTATAGATGCGCAAGAGAACAATGTTACACCCTCGTTCCGTGCAGGCGATGCCGTGATACTCTATCGGTGGTCGGCACCGCAGGCCACAGCCATCAACCAGCCGCTCTATCGTGCTTTTGTGGTAGATATTACATCCGCTTTCCTCAGGCTACGTCTGCTTTATCCTCAGAGTACGCGCCGCTTTACTGATCCCACGACACGCTATGCTGTAGAACACGACCATATGGACGTTGGTGTAGCGAGCGGTTTTGAGGGGTTATGGCATTTTGCCGCTACGTCAGCGATGCGTCGCGATTTGTTGCTCGGCAGGCGGCGGGCACGTACCACAGCACCGGTACCGGTGTTTGTAACGACAAATCCTGCCGTGGACAACATTGTGGCACGTGCGCTCTCCGCCCCAGACTATTTCCTGCTTGTCGGCCCCCCCGGGACGGGGAAAACCAGTGTGGCACTGCGTGCCTTGACGCTCAATTTTCTTGCGTCATATATATATAATAAGGAGCAAACGCCTCAGCCCGCGCTCTTACTCACCGCATACACCAATCGTGCTGTGGACGAGATTTGTGCTATGCTGGAGGAGGCCAACGTGCGCTATGTTAGGATAGGCAATGCCGCCAGTTGTGGCGAGGCTTTTCAGCCACGCTTGCTGAGCGAGTTAGTGAAAAACCGCAGCCGCCACGAACTGCGCGTACTGCTTGATGCCGTGCCTGTCGTGGTAGGTACGGTGCTAACTCTTTCGCGACGTATGGAGCTCTTTCGTGTGAAAAGGTTCGCACGCGTGGTGATTGATGAGGCATCGCAAATCTTGGAGCCACAGTTGCTGACGCTTCTTTGTGCTACCGACGACAACGGAGAACCCTATCTTCCGAGTTTTGTGATGGTGGGCGACCACAAACAACTCCCCGCTGTGGTGTTGCAAGCAGAGGAGCAGACCGTGGTGTCAGATGCTACGTTACAACGCGCCGGGCTTTTTGATTTGCGCTCTTCGCTCTTTGAACGCCTCTATCGCCTTGCGCAGCGCGACGGACTTACATCGCTCGTTGCTACACTAACCCACCAGGGGCGTATGCATCCCGATGTGGCGGCGTATGCTTCAAAGGCTTTCTATGGCGGTGCGTTACTGCCCGTGCCGTTACCCCACCAACAAGCCATACTACAACTCCCCGCGCCGTGTGATGCGTGGGAGCATTTTGCTGTATCCACGCGCTTAGGATTTATTGACGTGACAGAGGCTGATGCCTCCGACAACTTTAAGACCAATAACCCGCAAGCACGTGCCACGGCACGCCTGATACGTGCCTTGTGCGATATTTATAGACGCGCCGATGCCAAATTCGACGCCGCGCGGCAAGTAGGCGTTATCGTGCCGTTTCGTGCGCAGATAAATCGTGTGCGTCAGGCTTTACGCGAGCAAGGTGTTGCGCAGGCCGAGCAAATGACTATAGATACTGTGGAGTGCTACCAAGGTTCGCAACGCGACATCATCGTGTTCTGTACCACTGTCTCGCGTCCTTGGCAACTTGCTATGATAAGTTCTCCCGTGCTTATCAATGGCCAACAAGTAGATCGCAAACTCAATGTAGCCACCACACGTGCGCGCCTACAGTTTTTTATGGTGGGAAATGCCGAACTACTAAGCCGTAGCTCGCTCTATGCCGCCCTTATCAAGCAATCTGCTGCGGCAGACTTATTAAGGGGTGTCCTATAAATTAGGGTTTATGCTCTTTCTGTGATTGACTGCTTTTTGTCGCTCTTGGGCTTTTTTGCTTTAACTTCTCTCCCGACACTTGAATCATAACCGCATCAACGACGTGAGCAGGGCAAAAGCGGGAAAGAGAAAAGAGGTCGGACGGAGTTTAAGCATAGTCCGATTGATTTTAAACTCGAGTGCTTTGATTTTAAAATCAAAGGCTTTGATTTCAAAATCAAAGGCGTTGATTTTAAAATCAAAGCACTCGAGTTTTTTCGCGGACGCACTATGTTTAAACACGGTCGGACTCTGGGAGTACGCGCGGCCTCGCCTGCATAGAGGAACGCACGCGGCTCGCCTGCAAAATGATGCAGGCGAGGATGCCGGTGGGAACGCACGCGGCTCGCCTGCAAAATGATGCAGGCGAGCCGCCTATGTTCCCAGAGGGTTGACCTTGGTAGCTTTACCTACGACACTGATAGGCTTTCACTACTTCCTAAAACTTGGATGAGAATACTATTTAGCCGCGTTAGGCTTGATAAGTAAATATAGCGTCTTTCACCGCTTTCACGTCGTCAAGGCGCGTGACAGGCGTGTGATGCGGCGCTGATTTCACGTTTTGCGGGTTGCTCTTTGCTTCTTCAGCAATTTGTATCATTGCAGCGATGAAGGCATCGAGCGTGTCTTTGCTCTCTGTTTCCGTGGGTTCTATCATTAGGGCTTCGTGGAAGAGCAGTGGGAAATAGATAGTAGGTGCATGGAAGCCGAGGTCGAGCAAACGTTTTGCCACGTCAAGTGTTGTTACGTGTGTATCGTCGTGGTGGTCTCCGCCATATTCGGGTCGTAGGCCGTCAAACACAAACTCGTGTTTGCAAAGGCCATCAATAGGTAGGAGGTAGTGTTGTTTGAGCTTCTCCTTAATATAATTGGCATTGAGCACCGCGAGGCGTCCGGCCATCTTAAATCCGTCGCGTCCCAAAGCAAGCAGATAGGCGTAGGCACGAACTATGATGCCATAGTTGCCGAGGAAAGTACTGATGCTCCCGAGGGCTTTGTCGTTATATTCAAGAGTGAACGTGTCGTCCTCTTTACGTACCACACGTGGGTTGGGCAAGAACTGTTCCAGCCCTTTGCGCACACCTACCGGTCCGTCGCCGGGCCCGCCGCCGCCGTGAGGGGTAGAAAATGTTTTGTGCAGGTTGATGTGCATCACGTCAAAACCCATATCGCCCGGGCGACACACGCCGAGCATAGGGTTGAGGTTTGCTCCATCGTAGTACATCAATCCGCCACACTCATGCACCAGGCGTGCTATCTCAGGTATTTCGGTCTCAAAGATGCCGAGTGTGTTGGGGTTGGTCATCATCATTCCGGCGATGTCGTCGCCGAGCAGCGGTTTAAGGTCTTCCACATCTACGGTGCCGCGTTCTGTGCTTTTTACTTCCACGATTTGCAGTCCGCACACGGCAGCCGAGGCGGGGTTTGTGCCGTGAGCCGAGTCGGGTACGATGATTTTTGTGCGTTTCTCGTCGCCACGGCTGCGGTGGTAGGCGCGGATAATCATTAAGCCCGTGAGTTCGCCGTGGGCACCAGCGTAGGGATTTAGTGTGAACTCCGAAAGTCCGGCTATCTCCGAAAGCATCTGTTGTTCTTCGTAGTAGAGTCGGAGGGCACCTTGTGTGGTGTTGTCGGGCTGTGCTGGATGGAGGGTGGTGAATGCGGGCAAAGCAGCCATCTCCTCGTTGATCTTGGGGTTGTATTTCATTGTGCAACTGCCAAGGGGATAGAAACCCGTATCTACGCCGAAGTTGTTGTTTGACATATTGGTGTAGTGGCGTGCCACGGTTTGTTCATCGGCCTCGGGCAGGGCGGGTGCTTCTTCGCGTAGCACATTGGCGGGGAGTGCATTTAAGCCTTTGGCGTTTATGTCGCAAGGTGGCAGGCTGTAGCCTTTGCGTCCGGGGCGCGAGAGCTCAAAGATAAGTGTGCCGTATATCTTGTTGTTCATAACAATGCAGTGTCTAAGCGGTTAGGATTTGTATGAGTTTATCGGTCTCGGCTTTGGTGCGTTGCTCGGTAACGCAGAGGATTAGTCCATCGGTTTCGTCCTGTACGCCGGCCAGGTAGCCTGCCTCTGCTGCGCGGCTGATGAGTTGGGCTGCGGGAGCGGCTTTACATGTTAGGCGGAACTCGTTAAGGAAAGGTTGGTCGGGGTAGGTGAGTGCAAATTGTCCGCTATTGACGAGTGCTTCGGCAAGGTAGTGTGCTCCTTTGCAAGATGTGTCGTTCACTTCGCGCAGTCCGCTCGGCCCCATCAGGCTGAGGTATGCGGCTACATAGAGGCACATCATTCCTTGCGCGGTGCAAATGTTTGATGTGGCTTTCTCGCGGCGGATATGTTGCTCGCGTGCTTGCATAGTAAGCACAAAGGCACGTCGTCCCTCGGTGTCTTCCGTTTGTCCTACGATGCGGCCAGGCATCTTGCGAATAAGTGCGTTTTTAGCACACAGATAGCCGATGTAAGGACCTCCGTAGCCGAGGGGTATGCCCAAACTTTGTGCATCGCCGCAAGCGATGTCGGCCCCCCACTCGCCGGGCGACTTCAAAACGCCGAGCGGACTTGCTGGGCCGCTGACGATGAGCAGTGCTTTTTGTGCGTGTACTTCATCGGCCAAACCGCTGAGGTCTTCCACTATGCCGTAATAGTTGGGCTGCGGCACTATAACTCCGGCTACGTCGCCCTTGGCCAGCAGGTCGGTGAGTGCAGCGCGGTCTGTTATACCGTCTTTTGCTGGGATGATATTGATGTCCGTGCCGTGATAGCTGGCGTAGGTGCGGCATACGTCGAGTATGCGGGGAGGGAGCGTGGCAGAGAGTAGCACGCGGTTGTGCTTTCGTACGCTGGCAGTGGCCATCATCATCGCCTCGGCGGTGGCTGTGGCACCGTCATACATAGAGGCGTTGGAGACATCCATACCTGTCAGGTTGGCCATCATTGTTTGATATTCAAAGATGTACATCAGTGTGCCTTGGGAAATCTCTGCTTGATAGGGGGTGTAGCTCGTTGAGAACTCCGAGCGTGAGGTGATGTAAGGCACAAGGCTCGGTGTGTAGTGGTCGTAACTACCTGCCCCCGCGAAGCATACGAGGGGTTTGTTCTGCTTGGCGAGACGGGTAAATTCTTGTCTGATTTCCACCTCGCTCTTGCCTATGGGTAGTTGCAAGTCGCGACGCAGAAGCAGTTCGCGAGGAATTTCTGCATAGAGGTCATCAAGCGATTTCGCGCCGATGGCTTCTAACATCTGTTGCACGTCCTCCTCGGTGTGCGGAAAATAGCGGTGTTGCATTTATGAAGTATTTGATGTGATAAGATGTGTTAGAAAGGAAAAGCGTCTGTTCGTGCGGGTTTGTTGGCAAAGATATCTATTTGTTACCTTTTAAGGCTGCGCAAAACTTTAATTTTTTATGATATTTAAGCAAATTGTTCCATACGCTCATATTTTTCACGGCGATGACGGCTTAAATGTTCGTTTTCAACAGACTTTTGCTCGCCATGTCAGAGTAGAAGCAAGCTTCGCTTTGTTTTTCTGGCTTAACGCAGAAGTTTAGAGATCTGACAAAGCGAACAAATAGGACACACCTTTAAGGAGTTCCCTCCTTTATAGCCGCACGGTGAGGTCGGCTCCGAAGTGGCGTGGCAGGCCGGGCTGTGAGAGTGTGCGGCTCATGTTGACGAATTGGAACACGTTGGTGCGGCGTGCTGTGAGGTTCTCGCCCCATAGGGAGATGGCGATGCCGCCAGCGAGTTCTACGCCGATACGTGCGCCGAGTAAGGCACGGAACGGCTCGTGCATCGTGTTTGCCTCGTCCCAGTAGATGCGGCCTGTGGCGTTGACATTAGCACCGACGTAGATGGATTGTAAGAAGCCGCTCAACGGCTGACGGAAGAGGGCGGTACACATCAGTGTGTGGTTGGGCATAAAGGGCACGTTGTTGTCGGTGTAGTCGATAGTTTCATCGCCGTTTTGTCCGAGGTCGTAGCGTGTGAAGGTGGCGTGTGTGTAGGCGTAGGCTGCCGTGAGATGCAAACGATTGTCTAACAAATGGGTGCGTGCCTCCACCTCTCCGCCGATGCTGCGGCTACGTCCTGCATTTACTAACACACGGCCTAAACCGCTCTCGGCAAAGCGCGATAGTTGCAGGTTGCGTGTGTGTATGAGATAGGCTGCGCCGTCGAGTTCCAGTGCGCCGTTAAATAGGTTAAGGTGTGTGCCGAGTTCGTAACTCCACGATGTTTCGGGTTTGTAGTGAAGTGCAGCGATTTCAGGTGTGGCGGGGATGTGTGGTTCGAGCAGGCCATTGATTGTTGCTATATGTTGTTGCTTCAACGCCTCGGGTAACGGTATGTTCTCAAATACGCTAACGACATATTCCTGCACGCCGAGCATCATATTGCGTTGCAGTTGTAGTTGCGACAGGTCGGAGTAGTTTTGTATGTTATATCCTCCGCTGCGATAGCCCTTTGACGCGCTAATGTAAATGTTGCCGGCCTCATCGTTGAAGTCGTATTGCAGTGCTGCCTTGGGTAGTATTTGCCAGTTGTCGTTGGTCTCTTTGCCTGTGAGGGAGGGTGTGGATTCGAGATTGGCATTGACGTGATAGGACGGCATCGCATAGGTGTAGGCAACGGGTTGTGACGTGCTGCTGTTGAGACTTAGTTTTTGGCGGTCGTAGTCGGCGCGAACTCCAAGCGTCAACGACAATCCGCTGTCGAATAGGTCGCGGAGTGTGCTTTGGTGGTAGAGTGCTGCGTTCCACGATGGTGTTTTGAAAGCCGAGGTGAACGGTAGTGTCTCGTCATCAAACGTGAGGGACATAGCGTGTGGCACGCCGGCAAAGATACTTGTCATTTGTGAGTTGAGGAAAGCCATACCGTCGCCGTAGAACACCACGGGACACGTGGTACGTGTGTTTTGGTATGAGCCATAAAGTCCTGTGGTGTGTTGCCAGCGACTGTGGGGCTTACTCTTTAGGATGATTTCCTCGGTAAGTGTGTTGATGCGCTGTTGCTGTGTTAAAGAGAAGAGGTCAAGGCTAATGAAGTCTTGATCCATAAATAGGCGGTCTGATACTAATTGGTGCGATGTGAATGACGTGAGGTCAAGTTTTTTGCCGAGGTAAGCCACTGTGAGGCCGCTCGTGAGCATATTTCGCCGATAGTTGCTCTGTCGGTTTTGTGTGATAGCCCCTGTGGGCAGGTTTGTGACGGGGTCGCTGGTGAGTACATACGGGTTGCTGCGCTCATCGCTGTACTGATACGTCGTGTTTAGGTCTAAACGTAAGCGTTGTGTGGCTTGCCAGGCCATAGCCCCTTTTATTCCGGTGGCATTTCCTGCGTCGGCCTTGCGCCCCGTGGTGGCATTGCGGAAGAAGCCGTGTTGTCCCTCTTGGAAGGCACCGAGCGCGAAGGCGAGATTTGTGTTGGCGTGGAGGAATGTCTGCCCGCTGAAACGATAACCGCCGTTGCGCGTAGCTACCGTGGACGAGAGTGTGGTGCCATAGGTGGTAAGCGGGTCGGTGCTACTTACACGTATTAGTCCGCCCATCGCTCCACGGCCATAGAGTGTGCCTTGCGGGCCGCGAAGCACTTCTACGCGTTCCACGTCGAGAAAGCCAAAGTCGTAGGCACTCTTTTCTACATACGGCATACCATCTACGTAAAGTCCTACAGCGGGGGAACCGCTACGTGAGCCGACACCGCGTATGTATGTAGCCGCTGTGAGGCGCGAGCCATAGGCGGGCATAAATAGCCCTGGCACCAACTGTGATGCGCTTTTAAGGTTTGTACTTCCGCTTAGCGTCAGTGTTGTGGCTTCGAGCGATGTGGAACTAACCGGCGTTTGACGCAACGGCGCGTTTTCTTTATTTGTTACAACAACTATGGCCGGGGCTATTTCGCCCAGACGGGCCGTGTCGGGAACAATTTCTCCTTGTGCGGGCAATGTCAGCACCGCAGAGAAAATATAAAGAGATGTTGTGAGTTTCATAACAGGCGCAAAAGTAAACAGAAGCGTTTTTTGCCGCAATCCTTATATATGTGGAAAATATGTCTTACAGTTATGTTCCACAAACTGCGCTTCCAGCCTGAAAAAAACGCGCAGACAAAGGAAAAAGTTATGGAAATGTTTGTTGCATTAAAACTTTTATCTACTTTTGCAGCGCAAACGACATAAAAACGTGTCGTGCGTTCTTCGACAAATTGCCGCTTTCATCTAATGGTTAGGATACATGCCTCTCACGCATGGTATACGGGTTCGATTCCCGTAGGCGGTACTTGCTTGCTAATCTCTTTTTACTATCGCAAGCCTTGGCAGCCAAACACAAATCAACGCAAAACGTATTGCGTGAAGGGGTTGAATGAGTACCTATTATTTGTGTCTGGTTGCCATTTTCGTTTTATAAACCCTACAATGTTTTATTTATGAACGCCTCCCGCTTTATAACTCTTGCTTTCGGCCTTTGTTCGCTGATGAGTACACCGTGTTTGGCACAGGCTACGATACAGTTGCCTTCAGTTGATTTCCCGCGCGCTATGAGCCTTGCTGACGCGTTGCAGAAGCGCCGCTCCGTGCGCGACTTCACCGATGCACGTGCGCTCTCCGACCAAACACTCGCCAATCTGCTCTGGGCCGCGTGCGGCATAAGTAGCGACGACGGGAAAATCACTGCACCCTCGGCCATGAACAAACAAGACATCCGCCTCTACGTTTGCCGACAAGACGGTGCCTACCTCTATATCCCCCAGTCAAACACCCTGCTTCAAGTCTCCGACCACGACCTGCGTCACGCTGTGGCCGACCGACAAGCCTTCGCCGCACAAGCCCCGCTGTGCTTAGTCTTAGTTAGCGACACGGGGCAGTTTGCGCATAACGGACAACTGATGGGAGCCGTTGATGCAGGCTATGTGTCGCAAAACATCTGTCTGGCTTGCACCGCGCTGGGCTTGAAAACCGTCCCACGAATGACAATGGATCAAGCCACCCTACGCGAAGCCCTCGGATTGTCAGACACGATGGTCTTGCTGCTTAATCATCCTGTTGGATACTGATACCAGATAAACCGCATCGGGAGAAAGAAAAAACAAGGTCGGCTTGACTTCAAAATCATTCCGACCTTGTTTTTTCTTTGCCCCGATGGGGTTTTGAAGAGAACGAATCTCTTTTATACGTTGTTGGTATATAACAGTCTCTTTGCGTTCCGTTTCCTTTCTACTCCTTAGTTAAGCCTTGCACATATAGTATTGCCAGAATTGGGGAGGCGAGGAGGCGTTCTTACTTCACACTTACCGTCTTAACATATACAGGCGAATTGGGGAGCATCTGCGAGCTGTTGCAAATGATGCGTTGTCCGTTCTCGCCTTTGAGGAAGAAGTAGAAGTTTTTGAGCATTGACTTGGAGCGTGGGTCGGTGCAAATGGCATAGACTTGGCGTACGAGTGGATAGCTGCCGGTGGCGATGTGGTATTGCCAGGGACGTTTGAACTCGCTACGTTCGTCGGCATAGCGGCTTACGCGGGCTACCTCAAAGCCCAGCCCGCTGAAGTTTTTCAGCGTGCTGTCGCCGGCGGCACGAAGCCAGTCGACACCTACCACGCCTATCACACCGGGTGTGTTCTTTACAGCCTCTATTACGCCTTGGCTACTGCCTTGAGCGAACACGTTGCCCGTGATGGGTTGTCCGCCGTTGAGGCTGTCGCGCATAAAGCGCACGGTGCTACTGCCCGACTTGTCAAACACCAAGCGCAGCTCACCTTTGTTGTGGCTGTGGGAGAGTTGTTCCCAGCGTGTTATCTTGCCGCTGATGATACCACGAAGGTCGTCGAGCGTAAAGAGCGTGTCGCTGCTCCCTGCGGCAACAATAAGCGCGAAAGCGTCTTTAGCGATAACGGCTTGTAGCGCAGAGCGTCCCTTGCCTTTGATAAAAGCTTCTTCGCTCTCTGTGAGGCCACGCGTGGCAATGGCCATCTGGAAACTATCGGCCAGCAGCAGATGGAGTGCGCTGTCTTCACTCGCGTAGAGCGGTTTCATCGTCGCCTCCACGTGGTTGAGGGCAAAGGCCTGTGCCTCTTCATCCATTATAGGAGCAAAAGTCTCGTCAATGGCTACGCGCACATCATCGGCACTTAGCCAACTATTGTCGGCCTTGCCGCCGCCGCAAGCACTCAGAAATGCTACGGAAGAGAGCAGTGCGATGAGCATTTTATATGAGTTTTTCATACGTATGTGAGAAAATGGTTAAGCGGAAAAATAGGTTTGTTGTTAATGGCTCTCGGGTCGGCCAATACAAGCGTAGGCAAATCCTGCCTGGCGCATTTCCTCGGCATTGTATATGTTTCGGCCATCAATGACGAGCGGGGTACGCATCGTGCGATGTACCACCTCCCACGAAGGCAAACGGAACTGCTTCCACTCGGTGAGTAACAGCAGTGCGTCGGCATCTAAGGCGCAGTCGTAGATGTCGCGGGTGTATTCCACCTTGTCGCCCAGCCGACGGCGACACTCGTCCATAGCAACGGGGTCGAACACACGGACACGACACCCGGCCTGAAGCAACAGGTCGATGGTGACGAGCGAGGTGGCCTCACGCATATCGTCGGTCTCGGCCTTGAAAGCCAGCCCCCAGATGGCAATGGTCTTGTCGACAAGGTCGCCACCGAAGTGGCGCGAAAGTTTCTCAAAAACGATGGTCTTCTGTACGTTGTTCACCTCCTCCACGGCTTGGAGCACACGCATCTTGTAGCCGCTCTTCTCTGCGGTGCGGATAAGGGCTTTCACATCCTTGGGAAAGCACGAGCCACCGTAGCCACAGCCTGGATAGAGGAACTTGCCACCGATGCGCGTGTCGGAGCCTATGCCCTTGCGTACCATATTGACATCGGCACCAACGAGTTCGCAGAGGTTGGCAATATCGTTCATAAACGAGATGCGTGTGGCAAGCATAGAGTTGGCTGCGTATTTTATCATCTCTGCGGAGGGGATGTCGGTGAAAATCACACGGAAATTGTTGAGCATAAAGGGACGGTAGAGCCTTGTCATTAGCGACTTGGCGCGCTCGCTCTCTACGCCCACCACCACGCGGTCGGGCGACATAAAGTCTTTTACCGCACTGCCTTCTTTCAGAAATTCGGGGTTGGACGCTACGTCGAAATCTATCTGCACGCCGCGCTTGGTAAGTTCTTCCTGTATGGCGTGTTTCACCTTCTGTGCCGTGCCAACGGGTACGGTACTCTTGGTAACGAGTACCACGTAGTTAGTCATATTTCGTCCTACCTCGCGTGCCACGTTAAGTACATAACTTAGGTCGGCACTGCCGTCCTCATCGGGTGGTGTGCCGACAGCACTGAAGACGGCCTCTACATCGGCAAGGCAGTCGGTTAGGCGGGTGGTAAACGTGAGGCGACCCTCGCGTACGTTGCGCAAGACCATCTCTTCAAGCCCAGGTTCATATATAGGTATCTCACCGTGGCGCAGTTTTTCTATTTTGTTGGCATCAATGTCAACACACGTGACGTGAACGCCCATCTCGGCGAAACATGCTCCGCTTACTAAGCCTACGTATCCTGTGCCTACAATTGCTATTTTCATAATGGTGGGTGGACTTTTTGTAGTAAATATGAAAGAAAACGCAAAGAAACGCAAAGCAAAAATGTACTTGGCGTTTCTTTGCGTGGAAAGTCTTGGTCTGTGTTATCGTTTATTGTGCGGGTGTCTCAGCACCCTCGGCAGCTGCGGGAGTCTCGGCGGGCTGCGCCTCGTCGGCTTGGGCTTCGCCTTGCTGTGTCTGCTGCTGAGCCTTACCGCCTGCTTGTCCAGGTAGGGCGGCGGGAGCGTTGGCATTCATTTGTGTCACCACGCTATCGCTGCTGTTGCCGCGTGGCACCATATACGTGGTGGCTACGCTCAGCACAACGAGCATACCGGCAAGCGTCCAAGTGGCTTTTTCTATGAAATCAGTGGTTTTGCGGACGCCCATAATCTGGTTGGACGAAGCGAAATCGGAGGCGAGGCCGCCACCCTTAGATTCCTGAATCAACACGATGAAAGTCAGGAGTACGGCCACTATCACGGCCAAAACTACAATTAAGGTAAACATTTTGTTTGAAAGAGTGTTTATGGTGTGTTCTATTTATTGAATTCTCTTTGTTTGCGCTTTACTCTTTTCGGCATCTTTGCCTCCGTCGCCTTGAACCGTGGGGCGCAATGCTGTGTGGCGGGCTTGAAGACAATATCTGCTCGAAAATAGTTTGTGAACAATTCAAAGCCTATTGATAGAACTCACCTTATTTCTTATGAGTTTCGTTTATGAGAAGTTTGCGGAGGTATCGCATTTGGTCGGCAAAGTAAACACTTTTATTTGGATAATTCGCGCTCAGTGTGCTAATAATTTCAAGTGCTTTAGCAAATCGGCCTTGTTTGATGTAGATTTTGGCAAGTGTTTCGGTAAAAAAGGTGTCATCGCCGTCGTCTTGTGTTGCATCGGTACTTTTTGCTTTTTTACTTGTACTTTTGCTTTGGGTGGCAACGGTGGGTGTGGAGGTTTGCTGAGCGGGAGTGTTAAGTTGTATCTTCCCTCTGCCTTCAAGGAAATCGTTCATCAAACGCTCCGTTGTGTCATTGGCTGGCGTGGTGGGGGCATCGTCAAGACTGAGGAGGAAGGCCGCGTAGTCGGATGTGGCATCGGCCACGGTGGGTTGGCGATGCGTAGCGGTTTGTCCGGTTTTTCCAAGAAATTTGTCAATCACTTGCAACGTCCTGCCACCTTTGACAGCAGTAGTGGCGGGGAGTGGCTCGGGCTCAATATGATACTTGTCGGCTTCTACGAGGTTGAAGAGTACGCGGCGGTCGGGTACGAGGAAAGCGGCTTTGCGCAGTTCAGAACTAAAGGAGGCATCGTGGAGTACAAACAGGTTGTGGAGTAATGCGAGCCGTGCGGCGGTGAACCCGGGGTGGCGAGCCACGAGGGTGCGTAGCCCGTAGAGCGACTCGTTGTCTAAGCGTTCGGGATTTTTGAGATATGAGGTAAGGGATGACACGGATACAATATATATATGGTGTTGTTGTGTGGAGCGGGTCTCTACCAGTCGGAAACGGTGGCGTTGAAGATTTGGTCGGTGAGGTCTTCAATCATTTCGGTGACTAAGCGTTCTTGTACGGCAGAGAGTTGTTGCGTGGAATTGTATTGTGATGTGGCGGAGAACTGGCGCTCCCATTGTGTGTTCTTCTTGGGGTTTTCAAAACGTATGTTCACAGTCATTTTGAGTTGCACCTGCGCACTGTAGCCTTCTGCGCCAACGCCTTTGTTGTATTGGTCGTAGCCAGTGATTTCGCCCGAAATATGGAGGTCGCCGTTGCGCTTTACCTGTTTCAGACGGGTTTGGTTGACGTATTTGTCCTGCAACTTAGTGTTGAACATCGCTTCCATAGGTGCCCAGCCGTAAGGTGCACGGTTCACAATCTTGTCTATTTGAATGGTTTTTATCAAGTCATAGTCTATGCTTGTACCCGTAAAGGAGTACTTAGGCAAGTAGCACGCGGCACAGAGCAAAAGCGCGGCAAGAAATAGTGATATGACGCTAAGGGCGTGTTTCATTCTATTCCGTATTCATTGATTTTACGATAGAGGGTGCGCTCGCTGATACCGAGTTCCTCGGCGGCGGCGCGGCGCTTGCCGTGGTTGCGACGTAGGGAGTCGCGTATGAGTTCTTCTGTCACTTCTTCTATGGTGGGCTGGTTGCTGTCTTTTATTTCCTCGGCATCAGCCACATCTGCATCGTTGAAGCGAATAGCAGACGTATTGCTCGCGGGCGATGGCAGGGCACGCGCGGAGACGGGGGCATCGGGCGAGAGGGCTTGCAACGTTTCTTTAAGTTGTTCTACATCGCGCTGTAAGGCAAAGAGAATCTTGAAAATTATTTCGCGCTCTTGGTCGTAGCGGCCACTGGCTGATTGCTCCGAGGCTACCACTTGTGTGTGGCTTCTCTTCTCGGTCGGCAAGAATTCACGAAGAGTGGCCGCACTGACCTCGCGCTCGTCTTGCGTAACGGATATGGTTTCGGCGATGTGCTTCAACTGTCGTACATTGCCTGGCCAGGAATAGGTCTTAAGAAGCACCGCTGCCTCGTCGGAAAGCCGCACGGCGGGCATATTATAACGCTCGGCCATATCAAGGGCAAACTTACGGAAGAGCAACACAATGTCGTCGCCACGCTCGCGCAGGGCAGGCACGTTGATGGTGATGCCACCGAGACGATAGTATAGATCCTCGCGAAACTTGCCACGACGAATGGCTTCTTGCATATTGACATTGGTGGCGGCAACGATGCGCACATTCGTCTTCTTTACCTGGCTGGCACCTACGGGAATAAACTCGCCTGTTTCAAGTACGCGTAACAGGCGAGCCTGAGTGGGAAGGGGGAGCTCGCCTACTTCGTCAAGAAAAAGTGTGCCGCCGTCTGCCACACTGAAATAGCCCTCACGTTTTTCTATAGCCCCGGTAAATGCTCCTTTCTCGTGGCCAAAGAGTTCGCTGTCTATTGTTCCTTCGGGAATAGCACCGCAGTTCACGGCAAAATACTTTTTCGTTTTGCGTTGGCTGTGGTCGTGAATGATGCGCGGAAAGTTTTCCTTGCCCACACCATTCTCTCCCGTAATCAACACCGAGAGGTCAACGGGTGCAATACGCAGGGAAAGGTCTAAGGCACGCAACAAGGCTTCGTTGTTGCCTACTATGCCGTATTTGAGTTTTACTTGCTTGATGCGTTTCTCATCCATAAATAATGCGCAAAAGTGCGGCAAAAATACGCAAAAAATGGCGGCGAGTTGGCTCAGTACAATAGTTTTCAACACAAAAAACACAAAAAACAGCTGGATATTTCAAGCAGAATGAATTTTATGCTAACTTTCGCCGTGAAACTACAAATCAACTACTACAATGATTAGAAAAAGTATCTTAGCGTTGGCACTGACATTGTTTGCCATCTCTCCTTTATTTGCTCAACAGCCCGATATGCAGGACGGACAACCTCAGGCGCAGCAACAACCCACACGTCAGCAACGTCGTGGTGGGCAAGGTCAGCAGATGCTCTCGCCTAACTTCCGTTTGGCAGGGGTGTGGCAGCAGGTTCAGATCTATACAGACAGTGCTGGCCAGGCGCAGGAATTGTTTCTGCCCGTTTGGAAAGTGCTACAAGGCGACGGCCATTTCACAAATTTTGTGATGACGTACTACAAAGCTCCTGCCTTTATTACCCAAGAGGGCGATTTTCGTGTGGTGAGCGATAAATACTACTCCGAGCGCACGCGCCAGAGTGTGGTTGCGCCAGAGCTTGTGGGCGTTGAGGTAATGATGGAATATACGCTCGATGAGGAAAAAGGCGAGATGATACTTCGCTTTATGTTGCCTAATAGCGAGCAGCCACAAACGGAGCGTTGGAGAAGAGTACGTCTGGAAGTTCCCCAGCAACTGCGTACCCAGTAGAGAACTCCATAGCGGAAATTTAGACCTTGCACATTATTGCGCTGGCATTTTATACAGGCGGTGATCATTCTTTTGTCTCCAACAGACTTTTGCTCGCCAAGGCAATGCTATAGCAAGCTTTGCCTTGGCGAGTAAATGTTTATTGAAAACGAACACATCTTATGTTTGTGTCTTTTGACGACGATTGATTTCGTTATGCCGTTCAGGTGTGTGGGGCGGAAAGGATATTTCCTAAATTATAGCACAACCCCTAAAACCTAAGTCAGTCTTTTTTTATTTCTTTTGTTTCGCCTTAACTCTTATGGAACCACTTGCTCCGCTTATTTCCGACTTAGCATTGATGCTCATCACAGCAGCTATGGCTGCTATACTCTTTAAGCGGTTAGGACAACCATTGGTGCTGGGATATATCGTGGCAGGCTTCCTTGTCGGCCCTCACTTTGTTTATATTCCTGGTATCACCGACGGCGAGTCAATGCACCATTGGGCTGACATCGGGGTGATATTCTTGATGTTTTCCTTGGGGCTGGAGTTTTCGTTTAAGAAGATTCTTTCTATGGGCGCAAAGCCTATTGTTGCGGCATGCTTAGTGATGCTCTTTATGATAAGCGTAGGCAGCGGTGTAGGACGTGTCTTCGGCTGGAGTGGGATGGATAGTATGTTTCTGGGCGGGATGCTTGCTATGTCGAGTACCACTATTATATATAAGGCACTCGACGAGCTCGGCCTGCGCGACAAGAAATTTGCCGGCGAGGTGCTTTCTGTGCTGATACTGGAGGACATCTTGGGCATCCTTCTTATGGTCGTGTTGAGTGCTTTGGCCGTTAGCCGCAACTTTGAGGGCGGACAATTGGTAGAGAGTTTGCTGAAATTGGGTTTCTACTTGGTGCTCTGGCTCATTGTGGGACTCTATGCCGTGCCGCTGTTCCTTCGCCACACAAAGCGTTGGATGAACAGCGAGACGCTCCTACTGGTAAGCGTAGGCCTCTGTTTTGTGATGGTCGTGCTGGCGGCTCAGGCGGGCTATAGCACTGCTTTTGGCGCATTCATTATGGGAAGTATCTTGGCCGAGACGCTCGCCGCCGAGAAAATTGAACACTTACTCTCGCCCCTCAAAGACCTTTTTGGTGCCGTCTTTTTCGTGAGTGTGGGAATGATGGTTGACCCGGCTATTCTTATTGAGTATTGGCCGGCTATTCTTGTCATAACTATTGCCGTGGTAGTCGGTCAGGCCGTGCTTGGCACGAGTGCTTTTGTGCTTAGCGGCCAGAACTTAAAGGTGGCTCTGCGCTGCGGCTTTTCGCTCGGTCAAATCGGTGAGTTTGCTTTTATTATCGCAGCCCTCGGTGTATCGCTCGGCGTGACGAGCGACTTTCTTTACCCCGTCGTAGTGGCCGTGAGCATCGTTACTACGTTCCTCACTCCTTATATGATGCGTGCGGCGGTGCCTGCCTACGATTTCGTTGAGCGTGTGTTGCCCCATAGTATGGTGTCGCGCCTAAAAGACCGCGATGCCGATCGCACCGACGACACGACACCTACCGATGCCACTCACCGCCCTTGGCAGACGTTTCTTACAGCGATTGCCGTGCAGACAGCAGCCTTTGGCGTACCGGCTATCGCCGCCGTGGGAGTCGCTTTGGCCACGCTGCTACCCCTGTGTCGTAGCCTCTTACCCCACTGGCCTGCCAACGCTTTGTGCGGACTGATAACTCTTGTGGTTATATCTCCGCTTCTTCGCGCTATAGTGATGCGCAAAAATCATACTGCGGCGGCAAAAATACTTGGCCGCGACGTGCTAAATCGGTTTATGCTCGCTATGCTCTTTGTCGTGCGTCTCGGTTTGGCATCGGGAGTAGTTTACTACGTCTTGAACTATCTCTCGCCGTTGGCTTGGTATATACATCTCGCCGTGTCGGTGGTGTTGGTAGCATTGATGTGTTCCTCACGTGCTGTGATGTATTGGAGCATACGCCTTGAGCGCACCTTTCGCCACAATGTGGGACTGCGCGAGCAGGTGGCTGCCAGCAAACATCCCGCCTATGCGCGCCGCTTACGGGCTCACGACATACACACCTCGCAGGTGGAGATACCACCCCACAGCCAGTGGGCGGGAAAACCGCTTAAGGACTTGGCTCTCGGTGCCGACGGCGTGATGATTGCCGCCGTGAAGCGCGGAGAGTTGCAAATCAATATCCCCGTGGCCGAGACCGTCGTTTATCCCCGAGATGTGCTTACCGTAATTGCCGACGACGACGGATTGGCGGCTTTCACCTATCGACTCAACAACGAGGTGGATGCTTTCCCCGAGGCCGAAGGACGTGCGATTGTGATGCGGCGCATATCACTTGCCACACACCCCGCACTCGTCGGCAAGACCTTACGCGATAGCGGACTGCGCGACAACTATCAGTGTATGGCCGTGGGCTTCGAAGAACCCGACGGCTCGCTCGAAGTGCCTACTGCCGACTATCAGATGCGCCCCACCGATGTCCTCTATGTTGTCGGTGAGACACCCGATGTGGCACGACTGGAAAAGGAGACGCGATAATCTTATGGTGGCTTCTGTTCATTCACTTTGTCAGATTTCTGAGCTATTTTGGCTTTTTACAGACTGAAGCAAAAAGAGCCATAACGATGACAAAAGGTTAAAGCCCCATCGATGTCAAACTTAAACGTGGTAATTAGTAGAACCCACCTTATTTTAACACTATCATAATGAAAGTTCTTCTTATCAACTGCAGCCCTCACAAACAGGGTAACACCAATCGGGCTTTAGAGGAAGTTGCTTCTACTCTCCAAGCCGAAGGTATAGACACCGAAACCGTCCACGTGGGTGCCAAACCCGTTCGCGGGTGCATTGCCTGTGGACAATGCAAGACGAAAGGCCTTTGCGTCTTTTCCGACGACATTTGCAACGACACCGTGCAGCGTATGCGCTCCTCGGACGCTCTCGTCATCGGTACGCCGGTTTACTACGGTCAGCCTAACGGCACGGCCTTAGCCCTTGTGCAACGTATGTTCTACAGTGGTGGCGAGGCTTTCGCGGGCAAACCAGCCGCCGGCGTGGCTATATGCCGACGCGGAGGAGCAACGGCAGCCCTACAAACGCTGATCATGCCGTTTCAAATGATGAATATGCCTGTTGTCACCTCGCAGTATTGGAACATTGCCTACGGCAGAGAACCCGGACAGGCAGAACGCGACATAGAAGGTATGCAGACCATGCGCACCTTGGCACGCAATATGGCGTATTTGCTCAAGCAAATACACAGCGGAAAGGAACAAAGGCCTGAAAGAGAGCCTTGGAAACCTATGCACTTTATACGTTAAGAGTATATAGACTTTGCTCGCTAAGGAAACGCTGAAACAAGTTTCGCTTTTCCCTTTTCAGCGCGTTCGCTACTTCCGAAACTTGATAAAAAACACTTTTTCTGAGATATGCCCTCTTATTCCCACAACGACATCTTGCCTGCCGGTGCTACGCTTGGTGAGCGAATTTCGCACAGCGGTCGCTACACCATCACCCGCTATCTGAATAGCGGCGGTTTTG
>ERZ842401.1814-NODE-1814-length-29431-cov-5.522433_pt1 | contig 29431 bp, 25 predicted proteins | sample MGYA00521270_ERZ842401 | MGnify/ENA primary metagenome ERZ842401 (study PRJEB31892, sample SAMEA3878208) | bioreactor metagenome | biome: Moose rumen | place: Sweden | collected 2011-10 | study: EMG produced TPA metagenomics assembly of the PRJEB12797 data set... | reverse complement strand
ACGGCCGTTTCGGGCCAAGGGATTTTAAGTCCCTCGTGTCTACCATTCCACCACCGGGGCGTGCGGTCAAAGGGCCGCATGTATGCAAAGGTACTAAAAATACTTTTTCTCCTCGTGGTCGAGGGCGATGAATATGAACAGCATGATGGTGAAGGCCCATAGGGATGAGCCGCCGTAGCTGACAAACGGGAGCGGGATGCCGATTACAGGCACCAGCCCGACGGTCATCCCGATGTTGATGAACAGGTGCATGAACAGGCAGCCGGCCACGCAGTATCCGTATATCCTCGTGAATGCTTCACGGCTGTGTTCGGCATCGATGATGATCCGCCAGATCATGAATACATACAGCAGGATTACCACCAGGCAGCCCACAAAGCCCCATTCCTCGCCCACCGTGCAGAAGATGAAGTCGGTATGCTGCTCCGGCACGAAGCCGTATTTGGTCTGTGTCCCCTGAAGGAATCCCTTTCCGGTGAGCCCGCCGGACCCGATAGCAATCATGCTCTGATGCACGTTGTACCCTGCGCCGGCTATATCTTCCTTGATGCCCAGAAGTACCTCTATCCTGTCTTTCTGGTGCGGCTGCATGACCTTGTCGAACAGCATCTGCGTGGAGAAAACCAGAGCCGCTCCCGCCGCTACGGTCAGAAGTGTGTAGCGGAGAAAGACATTGCGTTTGCGGTAGGCCGGCACCGCCAGTCCTGCCACGGCGGGGACCATCAGGCCGAGGAGGATATATTCAGGGTCAATGCTGCCGGCAGGGCCTCCGACGAGCCTCTGGACGGCAGGAATGAGGGCAAGCAGCACTATGACCAGTACCGACAGCCCTATGTTCCGCAGCAAGTCCCGGGACATCCCTGCGTTCACGACGAGGGCAAGCCCGGCCAGTACGACCAGCGAGACGAATCCCGAGAACTTCAGGGTAAGAACGAAAAGCAGTATGGCCAGGCCTATCAGGGCGATGAACCATCCCGACAGCCCCTCCCGGTACAGCATGAATATGAGCCCTACGTAAACCAGTGCCGATCCGGTCTCGTTTTCTGCGAGGATTATCAGCATCGGGAGGGCGATTATCGCCCCTGCGGTGATGAAATCCTTCGGCCGGGATATATGGAAATTGCTGCTGCTCATGACATAGGCCAGCAGCAGGGATGTCGTTATCTTTGATATTTCCGCCGGCTGGAAACTTACAGCCCCGAACTTGAACCACGAGTGAGACCCCTTGGTGGCGGTCCCGGCGAAGATGACGGCGACAAGCAGGAACACGACCAGTCCGTACAGCACTCCGGAGCCGCTTTCCCACCATCCCTTGGGGATAAGGAACATTATGACCGATGCCAGGGCGAGCGAAGAAAGTATCCATACGGCCTGCTTCCCGCTGAAGGACGCCCATTCCAGGGGACTCTTCATCTCCGGGGTATATACTGCCGCATAGATGCACACCCAGCCTATGAGGACCAGGGCCAGATACAGACCCACCAGCTTCCAGTCGAACGACTGGGCTGCACTTCTGCGTGTGAAAGAATCGTAAACAGGCATAGGTCAGTATTTTTTAACCCTGTTCATGAGGTTCCCTTCCTTTATCCGCTTCTCCAGGTCCTTCCGCTGCACTTCTCCGTTCAGGTATTTCTCTACCAGAAGCGAGGCTATCGGAGCTGCCCAGGTGGCCCCGAAACCGCCGTTCTCGACATACGCCGCCACGGCTATCTTCGGCCTGTCCTTGGGGGCGAAGCAGATGAATATCGAATTGTCGGCTCCGCGCGGGTTCTGGGCGGTTCCGGTCTTGCCGCAGATATCCAGCCCCTTTACGGCCGCTATTGAGGCGGTACCTCCCGACCCGGGCCCCGAGTTCACCGCCTTCCACATTCCCATTATGACTTCTTTGTAATGCAGGGTGTCCACCATCGTGTAATGCCGTTCGCGGTATTTGTCCTCGATCTTTACGTTCTCCGAATCCTTGATGATATGGGGGATGATGTAATATCCCCGGTTCGCCACGGTGGCGCTCAGGTTGGCTATCTGCAGGGGCGTCACCCCTACCTCGCCCTGGCCGATGGAGATGGACTTGATGGTGGCGAATTTCCATCCTCCCCACTTTGCGGGGTAAATCTTGTTGTAATATGCTGATTTGGGGATGGTTCCGCCAAGTTCCGCAGGGAAGTCACTGCCCAGTCTGTGCCCGAATCCCATGCTCTGCACATACTCGTTCCACTTGTCCAGCGCTGCCCCGATATTCTTGTATCTGGGGTTTTCCAGGATATCCCTCAGCGCGAAGCAGAAATATGAGTTGCAGGACATCATGATTGCCTCTTCCAGCTGAAGCGGCGACTTGTGTGCATGGCAGCCGGGTCTGTGGTCTCCGAGGGTGTAGCCCTTCGCGCACGGGAAGGCGGAATATGTCTTCAATGTGCCTTCCTGAAGGCCTATGAGCCCGTTCACGAGCTTGAATACGGAGCCGGGAGGGTAGGGGGCCTGTACTGCACGGTTGAACATCGGGCGGTAGGGGTCTTTCACTATCTGGCCGTAATGCTTGCCGATGTCGGACAGCATCTGAACGTCTATGCCAGGGCTTGATACCATCGTAAGTATCTCACCTGTAGCAGGTTCAATGGCCACCACGCTGCCCACTTTGTCCTTCATCAGCTCCTGTCCGTACTGCTGGAGCCGGGCGTCGATGGTGGTGACGATATCCTTCCCCGGCACCGCCTCCTCATCCATCTCCCCGTCCTTGTAGTGCGATTCCTTCCTTCCCCGTGAATTGCGCATGTAGATATGCTTTCCCTTCTTGCCGCGGAGTTCCTTCTCCCGGGCGGCCTCGATGCCGGTCTTGCCTGCATAATCCCCGGGAGTATATTCCCCCTGATGCTTTTCGATGAAAGCCTTGTCAACTTCGGAAACGTAGCCCAGCAGGTTGCCTCCGGCATTTACCGGATAATCCCTGATGCTGCGCGCCTGCGCCTCGAAACCCGGGAACGCGAACTGGACCTCTGCGAACCGCATGTAGGTCTCAGCGGGAATCTGCTTGAGGAATGTCTGCGACTGGAATCCAATCTGTCTTATACGGCGCTGATAATCAGCCATTTTTGCTTTTATGGCATCTACCTCCATATCCAGGACTCCGGCCAGCATCAGGGTGTCGAACTCCTGTACCTCCTTCGGATATACCAGTATGTCGTAAGCCACCTTGTTCCCGACGATTATGGTCCCGTTCCGGTCGTAGATGATGCCCCTTGTGGGGTAGATGATATCGTTCACCATCGACTGGTTCTCGGCTGCGAGCTTGTATCTGTCGTCGCCGACCTGGATGGTGAAAAGCCTCAGCAGGAGGGCCCCTGCTGCGACAGCCAGCCCGGCAAGCAACTTATGAGAACGTTCCAGTGCCATCAGGGCCTATTTGGTGTCCGATGTTACTATGTCGGTGGCGAAAACGGCCAGGATCGTGCTTACGGCCACGGAAAGGAGGAATTTCAGGGTGACGAAGCCGAACGGCCGTATATGTCCGCAGTCCAGGAAGATATATACTGAAAGGAAGATGATTTCCGCCAGGACCATTGCGACCGACACCTTCGGGAATCCGTATTTCCTTACGGTGAAATCTTCCCCCCTTACCGAAACGTCGTCCCCGAAGACCAGCTTGAAGATGTCGCTTCTGAAAAGGGCGACCGGCAGGATGGCGGCTGTATTCAGCCCGGGGACTCCGTCTGCCAGGAGGTCTATGACAAGTCCTGTGAAAAATGCGGCGGCCAGGGCCGAAATCGTGGATTGCTTCGTGGGTATGCACATTATGCATACCGGCAGGATGGAGACGGTCAGGTACGGAGTGAAATGGAAATAATTGCACAGCAGCGCCTGAAGCGCCACCAGCAGCACATAATACACTATGAAGTTCTTTCTCATCCTTCTTTTCCTTGTGTATCTTCCATTTCCGGGGCGTCCGGATTGCTGACTATCGTAACGTATCTGACCGACTTGCAATCTTCAAAGAGCGATACTGATATCTCGAAGGTCGCGCCGTTGACGATTTTCGCCTCTCCCAGCGTACCTAGCGGGATGTCGGGCGGGAAAATGGCGGAATAGCCGCTCGTATAGACGGTGTCGCCCTTTTCGAATCTGGTCTGCAGGGGAATCTCCTTGAGGATGGCATCCCGTGAACCTTTCCCGGTCCATACGAGCGGTCCGACGGCACCTTCCTTTCCTACCCTGGAACTCACGCCCATCGCGGGATTCAGTATGGACATCACGTGGCAGTGGCTGTTGCTGACGGCATCCACTATGCCTACCACGCCTCTGGGGCTCACCACCCCGCTGCCTTTCGTAACCCCGTCCCTGGCGCCTTTCGAGAGTATGAGGAAATTGTGCTCAGCCCTCACGCCGGCCTGCACCACTTCCGCCGGCAGCCAGTTGAAGCCGGCGGAGGAGGAAGGAGCTTCTCCATTGTGTCCGAGGCTGTCGCAGAGGTGCCTGTATGAAGCCAGCCGGCGCATAAGGTCGGAATTCTCCTGTGCGAGTGCGGCATTGGTCTTGCGCAGCGAGAAGTAATCCGACACGTTCTGGGCCCCGCCCCACACTTTCGCCATGAAACTGTGGCCCGCGCGTGCGAAGAAGAAGTCCTGTGCGGCTCCTCCCATGCGCACCATTTTAAGGGCGATACCTTCCAGGATGATGAAAAGCACCACCGTAGTTACCGTACCTGCGATGTTCCGTGCCGCAGGCATCGCGCTATCTCATGAGGAAAGAGTAATTTGCAGCGTTCTTCAGCGCTATGCAGGTACCCCTTGCCACTGCACGCAGCGGGTCTTCGGCCACATGGAACTGTATGTTCATCTTCTCGGTGAACCTCTGGGCTATGCCGCGCAGGAGGGCGCCGCCGCCGGAGAGGAAGATACCGTTCTCCACGATGTCGGAATACAGCTCAGGCGGGGTCTGTTCCAGGACATGCAGGATGGCGTCCTCGATCTTCACCACGCTCTTGTCCAGGCAGTGGGATATCTCCTGGTATGTCACCTGCGCCTCCACGGGGTGTCCGGTCATGAAGTTCGGGCCGTGTACCACATAGGGCTCCGGCTCCTCGTCAAGCTGGGGGATGACAGCACCGACTGCCCATTTTATCTTCTCTGCGGTTATCTCTCCGATGCGGATGTTGTGCTGCTGGCGCAGATACTGCAGGATGTCGTTTGTGAATTCGTCACCGGCAGTCTTTATGCTGGCCTGGGTGACTATGCCGCCGAGGGAGATGACTGCTATCTCTGCGGTACCGCCGCCTATATCGACGACCATGTTGCCCTTAGGGGCTTCGACGTCGAGCCCTATACCGAGTGCGGCCGCCATCGGCTCGAAGATAAGGTACACTTCGCGTCCTCCGGCGTGTTCCGAAGAGTCGCGGACGGCCCTTATCTGCACCTCGGTGCTGCCGGAAGGGATGCCTACGACAATCTTCAGGTTCGGCGCGAGGAACCTGTTGCGGCGGTTGTTCACCTGGCGGATGAAGCCGCGGATCATCATTTCAGCGGCATCGAAGTCCGCGATCACGCCTTCCTTCAGGGGGCGGACCGTCTTGATGCCGGGGTTGGTGCGTTCGTGCATGAGCTTGGCCTGCTGGCCGATTGCGATGCACTTGCCCGTTTTATTGTCGATGGCCACGATGCTGGGCTCGTCGAGTACTATCTGGTCGTTCTGGAAAATGACCGTATTCGCTGTTCCGAGGTCTATTGCCAGTTCCTGTTTCAAAAAAGAGAATGCCATAACTCAAGACATTTATTATTCCGTGTAAATTTACAAAATAATCCCGTTATCTTTGCCAAGAAATGACAGACGGACGAAAAAAATATTTGATTGTCACGGCAGGCGGCACAGGGACGCGCATGGGAGCGGATCTTCCCAAGCAGTTCCTGACTCTTGCGGGCAAACCGGTGCTGAGGATGACTGTCGAGAACTTCCTCGCCGCAGAGCCTGGTATAAAGGTGGTTACGGTGCTCCCGGCAGAGTGGATAAGCTATTGGGAGGAATATTGCCTGGCAGCCAATTTCACCGTCCCCCAGACCATGGTGCCTGGAGGTATAACACGCTTCCACTCAGTGCGCAACGCGCTTTCCAAGGTGCCGGACGGAGCCCTTGTGGCCATCCACGACGGGGTGCGCCCGCTCATATCGCCGCGCCTTGTCCGGGAACTGTTCGCCCAAGCGGCCATTACCGGTTCGGCCGTGCCCGTGCTGCCCTCCACCGACACCCTGCGCCGGCTCACCAAAGCGGAAGGCACCCTTCTCGAAGCTGCCCCCTCCGGAAAGATAGTCCGCGAGGAGGTGTTCCGCGTACAGACTCCACAGATATTTTATTCGGAAGAGATAAAAGCCGCATATTCCGCCCCTTACGATACCTCGTTCACTGACGACGCATCCGTGGCGGAAAGCTCCGGTATAAGCGTGAAATACTGTCCGGGGGAGAAGTTTAATATAAAACTCACCACCCGGGACGACCTTATGCTGGCATCAGCCCTGCTTTCCCTTCGAGCGTGACGAGAAACTGGTGCTCTTGAAATCCTTCACCCACACCTGGCGGTCGATGGCCTCGTCGAGGGCTATCATAGTCTCCGTCTCCCGGATATTGGGAATCTTCTGGATGGTGTTGAGGAGGACTTCCATAAGGTGGTCATTGTCAAGGCAATACAGCTTTGCCAGAAGGGCGTATTTACCTGTCACGAAATGGCATTCCACAATCTCGGGAATTTCCTTGAGGGCGGCTACCACCTCGCTGTACTTGTCGGCCTGCGATATGGAGATGCTGACGAAGGCGCAGATGTTGAGCCCCAGTGCCTGAGGCCTGACCAGCAGCCTGGATCCGGTGATTACGCCGGCGGCTTCCAGCCTTTTCACCCTCTGATGGATGGCAGCTCCGGACACTCCGCACTCCCTTGCGATCTCGAGGAAGGGCATCCTGGCGTTCTTGACAAGGAAAGACAGAATCTTCTGGTCTGTTGAGTCTATGTGATAAGTAGCCATATTGGTATGATTTATTTCTTCCTGTAAACTCTGCCGCGGCGGTGTGCGGTTGTCCCTCCGGCGGAAATGATATCCTTGCAGTCCTGCTCCGTAAGTGTCAGAGCGTCAGTTGTTTTGGGAATCTTGTAGTTTTTGCCTCCGCTCTTTATGTACGGTCCGTACATGCCGTTGAGGACCTGGATGGAGCCGTCTGCAAAGCTCTTTATCACCTCTTTCTGCGGCTTTTCCGAAACCTGGCGGATAAGGGCTATGCATTCCTCTTCGGAAACGGTCATGGGATCAGCCTTGCGTGGCAGCGATATGTTTTTGTCGCCATACTTCAAGTACGGTCCGTACTTGCCTTTCGTGGCTATGATGTCCACGCCCTCGAGGGTACCTACCGTACGTGGAAGTTCGAAGAGCCTGAGTGCTTCCTCGAGGGTAATGGTCTCGATGAGCTGCCCGGGGGCGAGATTGGCGAACTTGCGGTCCTCACCTTCCCCTTTCTGGACATAGGGACCATACTGGCCGTAGCGGGCCGATACAACTTTGCCGTCGTGGGCCGTGCCGAGTTCCCTTGCGACATGGTTGTAGTTCCTGTCTGCGATGGCTTCGTTTATCCTGCCGTGGAACGGGGTATAGAAATCCGAAATGACATTTCCCCATTTCAGCTTGCCGTGGGCTATCTTGTCGAACTTGTCATCTACTCCGGCGGTGAAACCGTAGTCCATTATCTCGGGGAAATTCTTTACGAGATAATCCGATACGATCATTCCCACTTCCTGGGGGAGCAGTTTCCCTTTCTCCGCGCCAAGTACTTCTTTTTCAGTGCTTTCCTTTATGGCTTGACCGTCCAGCACGAGCTTTGTCACCTGTACCGCGGTGCCTTCCCTGTCGCCTTTTACCACATATCCGCGGGCTTTGGTGAGGGTGTCCACCACCGTCGCCCAGGTGGACGGACGGCCTATTTCCATTTCCTCCAGTTTCTTTACCAGGGTGCCGTCGGTATATCTTGAGGGCGGAGCGGTGAATCTGCACTCCGCAGTCACTTTAAGGGCCTCCATGGCATCTCCTCCGTTGAGCTGCGGAACCACCATCTCCTCGGCATCTTCCGGAGCGTCGTCATCGCTGCCTTCCATGTAAAGCTTGAGGAATCCGTCAAACAGAACCTCCTGTGCTTCAAGCGAATACTTCTCACTGCGCTTGTCCTGGCTTATCGAGATGCCGGTGCGCAGCACCTTTGCGTCCGCCATCTGGCTGGCCACGGTGCGTTTCCATATAAGGGAGTACAGTTTCTTTTCCTGAGGCGTTCCGGCTATGTCGGCATTGGCAATGTAGGTAGGCCTTATGGCTTCGTGGGCCTCCTGGGCTCCGCGCACTTTGGTGCGGTACTGGCGGCTTTTGCTGTACTGCGGGCCGAAGTTGTTGACAATGAACTCTTTCGCCGTGCCTATGGCAAGGGCGGAGAGGGTCACGGAGTCGGTACGCATATATGTGATGAGACCCCGCTCGTAGAGGGCCTGGGCTATGCGCATCGTCGTGGATACGGGGAAGTGCAGTTTCCTGGCCGCTTCCTGCTGCAGGGTTGAAGTCGTGAACGGTGCGGCAGGGGAGCGCGTGCCTTCCTTCTTGTCTATGGAATATATCCTGTAATTCGCTCCGATGCTGTCGCCCAGGAACTTACGGGCATCTTCCAGGCTGGAGAACCGCTTGTCGAGGACAGCCTTGAGCTTCACGCTTTTAGAGGCTCCGGCGGGATGGAATACGGCTTCAACCCGATAGAAAGGCTCCCGTTTGAAACCCATGATCTCCCTCTCGCGGTCCACTATCAGCCTGAGGGCTACGCTCTGGACCCTTCCGGCACTCAGCTTGGGCTGGATCTTCCTCCACAGCACCGGGGACAGTTCGAAGCCGACAAGCCTGTCGAGCACCCTGCGGGCCTGCTGGGCGTCCACCAGGTTCATATCTATTTCCCGGGGGTTCTTTATCGCTTCGAGGATGGCTGGTTTCGTAATCTCGTGGAAGGCTATGCGGCTGGTCTTGGACATGTCCAGGCCGAGGGTTTCGGCAAGATGCCAGGATATGGCTTCTCCCTCGCGGTCCTCATCGGATGCCAGCAGTACCCTGTCGGCTCCTTTGGCCAGCTTGCGGAGCTCCGTGACGAGTCGCTTTTTGTCATCCGGGATGACATATTCAGGCTTGAAACCGTGTTCTATATCGATGCTTAGCTTCTTCTCGTTCAAATCACGTATATGGCCGCGGCTGGACGTGACCATATATTCATCTTTCCCCAGAAATTTCTGAATCGTATCCGCTTTGTGGGGCGACTCTACTATCATTAAATTCATCATACCTGCAAAGTAAGCCACAAACGAGGCAAAATTCCAAATATTATCTATATTTTTGTGAAAACTTTCGATTTATAAGCTGGATTATGGCTCCTGATAAGAAAAATCTAATAAAGACCTGGCTGTGGGTCCTTCCCGTGCTTCCGGTCCCCGCAATAGCGCTGGCTCTCCTGCTTGTGTGGGCATGCGCCGATATCCCTTCATTCGAGGAACTTGAGAATCCCGAAAGCAAACTCGCCACGCAGGTACTTGCCGAGGGCGGCGAAATTCTGTCCACCTTCCATATAGAGAACCGTTCCTATGTGGCGTATGACGAGATCGCCCCATGCGTGATACAGGCGGCAGTGGCAACGGAAGACAAACGTTTCTACGACCATTCGGGAGTTGACCTCAAGTCGCTGGGAAGGGTGTTTTTCCGCACCCTGCTCATGCGGGACAGCAGCCAGGGCGGCGGCAGCACCATCACCCAGCAGCTGGCCAAGACCCTGTATCCCAGGGCGGACACCCATAGCAGGATTCCCGGCTGGTCGAAGGTGAAGATGGTGTGGATCAAACTGAAGGAATGGATAACCGCAGTCAAGCTGGAGAGGGACTACACCAAGGATGAGATTGTCGATATGTACCTGAACGCCGTGTTCTTCGGGAGCAGCGCATATGGCATCAAGGCAGCTTCGCAGACCTTTTTCGCCAAGGAGCCCATCGACCTTACCATAGAGGAAGGGGCCACGCTTGTCGGCATGGTCAACAAGCCTACCCGTTACAATCCGGCGCTTCATCCGGACAAGGCCTTGGTGCGCCGCAATTTCGTCATATCGCAGATGCAGAAGGCCGGATATATCACAAAGGCCGAGCGGGATTCGATACAGCAGATTCCCATTTCCCTTTCCTATCAGGTTCAGGACCATAATGCCGGAAGGGCTCCCTACTTCAGGGACATGCTGCGTAAGTATATGAATGCCAAGGCTCCCAAACGCAGCCAGTACAAATATCGCGATGAATTCAGCGCGGATTCTCTCCTCTGGGCAGACGACCAGCTGTATGGCTGGCTGAACAAGAACCGCAAGCCTGACGGCACCCGGTACGACCTCGACCGTGACGGCCTGCGGATCTATACCACCATCAACGCCAAGATGCAGAAGTATGCCGAGGAAGCCGTTGCCGAGCATCTCGGAAAGACGCTGCAGAAGAGTTTCTGGGGAGACCTCAAATACAAGACCAACGCTCCCTTTTCCAATGACGTCGATGCTGCGACCCGCGACAGGGTGATGCGCCAGGCGCGCCGCTGGAGCGACCGTTACCGTACCATGAAGGCTTCGGGGGCGTCCGAAGACGAAATCCTGAAGAGCTTCTCCAAGCCGGTCAAGATGAGGCTGTTCTCCTGGGACAAGCCGGGTTATATCGACACCACGATGACCCCTGACGATTCCATCCGTTATACGAAATCGTTCCTCAGGGCGTCTTTCGTGGCCGTGGAGCCGGTTACAGGGTATGTCAAAGCCTATGTGGGCGGCCCCAATTACCGCAATTTCAAGTATGACAACGTGCGGCAGGGTAAGCGCCAGGTGGGTTCGACCATAAAACCGTTCCTCTATACGCTTGCCATGCAGGAGGGCATGACTCCGTGCGACGAGACAGTATGCGTCCCTCAGACTTTCATCGTGGGGAACGACACCTGGACTCCGCGCAGTACCGACAAGAGCGAATGGATCGGCAAGACGGTCACCCTGAAGTGGGGCCTTACGCACAGTTCCAACAACATTTCGGCCTATCTGATGAAGCAGTTCGGACCTCAGGCTATGGGCCGCATGATGCGCAAGATGGGGATAACAAGCCATTTTGACGAGGTCCCCTCCCTGTGTACCGGTCCTGCGGATCTTACTCTGTATGAGATGGTTTCAGCTTACAACACCTTCCCTTCCAAAGGCGTTTATACCTCGCCTGTGTTCGTGACCCGCATTGAGGACAGCCAGGGAAACGTGCTTTCGCAGATGCGTACACGGAGCCGCGAGGCCATAAGCGAGAGGACGGCGGCGCTGATGATCGGGCTTATGCAGAATGTAATAAATGCCGGTACCGGAGGGCGTCTGAGGGGATATTACGGGCTGAAGGGGGCGATAGCCGGAAAGACCGGTACTACCAATGACAATGCCGACGGATGGTTCATCGGTTATACTCCTTCGATCACTGCCGGCGTATGGGTCGGTGGCGAAGACAGGCAGGTGCATTTCCAGTCGCTTGCCCTCGGCAGCGGGTCGAACATGGCCCTTCCCATCTGGGGTATATGGATGAAGAAGGTCCTCGCCGACGGGACCTGCGGCATATCGGAGAGCGACCGGTTCGTTTTCCCCGCGGGCATCAGCATGGATACGGCGTGCGGCGGCTCTTCATCATCGGAGAGCGTGGCGACGGATGACCCGTCGAACCATTATTTTGACTGATAATTAACAGATTCATAATGTCCAAGAAGTACAAAGACATCGCCGTCCTGTATGGCAGCGATTCTTCCGAGTGGGAAGTTTCTGTACGGAGCGGCGAATTCACCGCTTCACAGATTGAAGGGTACAATGTGTATGAAATCCTTGCCATCAAGGGAAGGTGGGAACTCGTGGCATTCCGGAAGGATGGCGCCGCACGTGTTTCCATCCCCGAGAAGGTGCGTCCCCAGATAGACAAGAGCAATTTCTCGGTCTCAATGAGGGACAGCGTAGTAAAGTTTGACTATGTGTTCATCATGCAGCACGGGGCTCCCGGCGAGACGGGGCAGATACAGGGATATTTCGAGATGCTCGGCATTCCTTACAGTTCCACAGATTCGCACACTTCCGCGATTGTCTTCGACAAGTTCACGGCAAAGTGCTGCCTGCGTGCCCTCGATCCCGTAAAGATGGCTGACGACGCCCTTGTCAGCAAGGGTGATGATATCGAGGTGTTCTGCAAGGCTACTGTCGCCAGGCTGGGACTCCCGCTTTTCGTGAAACCTACCGACGGCGGCTCTTCTTTCGGTGTCACCAAGGTTACCAAGGCTGAGGAACTGCCCGGGGCCATAGAGTTTGCTTTTTCCGAGAGCAATACCGCCATTGTGGAGAAGTTCATATCCGGCAGGGAGCTTACCTGTGCAGCATGGTCTGACGGCTGGACGGTCCGGGCTCTTCCGATCATCGAGATAGTCTCGCAGAATGAGTATTTCGATTATGATGCGAAATATAACGGGTTCAGCAGCGAGATCTGCCCCGCGCCGGTGCCTGACAAGGTTGCGGCCGAGGTTCAGGAGACCACGGTGCGGATTTTCCGGAAGTTTGGCTGCAAAGGGATTGTGAGAATGGATTATATCCTGTCTTCCGATGGACTTTACTTCTTGGAAATCAATACTATACCAGGAATGACGAGTGCTTCTCTGGTGCCCAAGATGGTGCGGACGGCGGGCATGGAGATGCCGGCCTTCCTGTCTTCCATCATAGAGGGTGCTTAGGCTTGGGGATTTCATAAAGGATGCTGCCGGTGCCCTTGAGGCTTTGTATCCGCACAGGGAGGCCTCGGCCATCGTGATGCGGTTGTGCACGGAAGCCGGGGGCGTAAAGTCTTATACGCATATTACCGAACCGGCCTATGAGTTTCCGCCCGAAGTGGCAGAGCGTCTCCGTGCAGCGGTTGACGAGCTTCTGACAGGCAAGCCGCTCCAGTATGTCCTTGGCCGGGCTGAGTTTTACGGTAGGGTTTTTAATGTGGGCCCGGGTGTACTCATCCCCCGCCCGGAGACGGAACTTCTGTGCCGGCTGGCCATCGAAGGCGCCTCCGCTCTGTACCGCCCGGAGGATGCTCCGTCAGGGGAAGCCCTCGTCTCCCGTGACAAAAAGCTGCGCTTTCCGAGGCCCCTCCGTATTCTAGACCTCTGTACAGGGTCGGGGTGTATCGCCTGGACGATGGCTCTTGAATTGCCTGGAGCCGAAGTGACAGGTGTCGATATATCTCCCGTTGCGATTGAAATAGCTGAGAATCAGCCGTTTGAATCTGATAACAGGCCCCGTTTTATTCGGGAGGACATCTTCCGGATCGCCAGAGATGCCGATGTCGCCGATGTAAAATATGACATGATCCTGTCGAACCCGCCGTATATCCGTCAGGGCGAACGGCCTCAGATGCATCGCAATGTCACGGATTGGGAACCTGAAATAGCGCTTTTCGTCCCCGACGACGATCCCCTTCGGTTTTACAGGGCCATCGCCGCGATATCAGCCTCCCACCTGTCTCCAGGAGGCTTCGGCATGGTCGAGATCAACGAATCCCTTCCCGAAGAAACCGCCGGCGTATTCAAGGATGCCGGTCTTTCAAAAGTGGAAATAATATATGACCTTGCGTCCAAACCGAGATTTATCAAATATACCTTATTATGATGCACATTTTTGCGACATTAATTACGGCAGCGACCCTTGCATTAGGCCAGCCGAATCCGTCAGCCGAGCCTTCGGCGCAGGTTGTCTGCGGCAATGCCCGCTTCACCGTCCTTACCGACCGGCTCATCCGTATGGAGTGGGCGGAGGACGGCGTCTTTGAAGACAGGGCCACCCTTGCCATCGTCAACCGCAAGCTTCCCGTCCCTGCATTCTCTAAGACTCGGAATGGCAGTGGCATAGAATTGAAGACCAAGGCGTTAACCCTTACATATGCCGGCAGCGGCATTTTTTCCGCCGACAACCTCAAGGTTACCTTCAAGCTGAACGGCAAGCCGGTTACATGGCGCCCCGGGGCCGATGCAAGCGGCAATCTTCTGGGTACATCCCGCACTCTGGACGGGTTTGCCGGCAATTTCGAAAAGATGCGCAACCCTATTGAGCCTGGCATCCTGTCCCGAGACGGATGGGCCGTGGTAGATGAAAGCACGAGGCATCTGTTCGTGCCGGACGACAGCGACTGGGGCTTTTGGGTGGACGCACGCCCCCAAAAGGAACAGCGGGACTGGTATATTTTCGCCTATGGACATGACTATAAGGCCGCCCTTGCCGATTATGCCCGTATAGCAGGGGCCGTCCCCATGCCGCCCAAGTATGTTTTCGGATACTGGTGGAGCCGTTACTGGGCCTATACCGACGACGAGTTCCTTGCCCTCGGCAAAGAATTCAGGGATCGCAAACTGCCTATAGATGTGATGGTTATCGATATGGACTGGCACCACACCTGGCCTAAGACACGCAAGCGCCGGGGCCGCAAGGATGAGTTCGGCCAGAGAGTGGGCTGGACAGGCTATTCCTGGAACCGGGATCTCATCGGCGATCCGGATGCTTTTCTGAAGGAGGTGCACGGGATGAATCTCAAGACGTCCCTGAATCTCCATCCTGCATCCGGAATAGTGGCCATGGAGGAAGTCTATCCGGCATTTGTCGCCGACTATCTTTCCCGTACCGATGATTATGACGGCCCTAGGGACTACATATGGAAAGAAGGAGACAAGATGCCCAACGGACAGCCTGCGAAGGCCGGTTATCACGCCGGGGTACCTTTCAGGATGGACCAGCGCGCCTGGGCGGACGCATACTTCAACTCTGTAATCCACCCCTTGGAGAGGCAGGGCGTTGATTTCTGGTGGCTGGACTGGCAGCAGTTCAGGGAAAGCAAATACATTCCCGGGCTCAGCAACACGTTCTGGCTCAATCATACTTTTTTCACCGACAAGGTCCGCCGTTCGGCAGGGAAGAAGCCTTCCGAGTCGGAAAGGCCGATGATATATCACCGTTGGGGAGGCCTGGGGTCGCACCGCTACCAGCTGGGTTTCTCCGGCGACACCCAAATCAAATGGGAAGTGCTCAGGGCCCTTCCGTGGTTTACTGCAACGGCCTCGAATGTATTGTACGGCTACTGGGGGCACGATCTCGGCGGGCATTTCACCAAAGGCAAGAACGTCCCTACTGACCCAGAACTATACACCCGCTGGCTTCAGTACGGGGTGTTCTCTCCGCTCTTCAAGACCCACTGTACTACTTCCGAGCTCATAGAGAGGCGTTTCTGGGCTTTCGAGAACCATTATGATTATATGAAGGCCGCCCTTGAGCTGCGCTATGCCCTCACTCCTTATATATATGATGCCGCGCGGCAGGCTTACCAGACCGCAGTTTCTTTGTGCCGGCCGATGTATTATGAATATCCCGAAGAGGATAAGGCTTACACTTTCAAGGAACAGTATTTCTTCGGGGACAATATACTTGCGGCGACCGTCTGCGAGCCGGTGGATCCCGCCACAGGCAAGGCTTCAAGGCCGGTGTGGTTCCCCGCGGGGAGCGACTGGTATGACATGGCCCATCTGAAGATGGAGAAGGGCGGAGTCGTGAAGACCCTTGGATATACCCTTGCGGAAAATGCCTGGTTCGTAAAGGCCGGCGCTATTATTCCGCTGGCTCCCGAGGGAATACAGAATCTCCAGGATAAGACTGACGCCATGCGTATCTATATAGCTCCCGGCAAAGGCAGGAGTTCGTACCTCCATTATGAGGATGATGAGGTCAGCCAGGCATATCCGACGGAATATACCGTCACGGAAATAACCAAAAATGCCTCTGCCTCAAGTGTTTCCGTCGAAATAGGAGCACGGAGGGGCAGTTATGCCGGCATGTCCGGGACCCGGAGCCTCACCCTTGTACTCGGCGGTCTTGACAGATGCCCGGCTTCAGCTGCGGCAAACGGCCGGAATATCCCCGTCACCTATGACGCCGCCCGCAAGGAAGCGCTTGTAAATCTTGGCGAGATGCCTTGCGATAAGACGCTTAAGGCGGTGGTCAGGTATTGATTTTCACTGGCTGCTTTCAGACTTGGCCACAAAAACGGGCCCTGGCGTGGCCATGTGCTTCTCACAGAGCCCCTCGGCCGGGACTTTTAAAGCTTACTGTTTTTCAGCGCCTGCGGGCCTTGCGCTGCTTGGAGGCCTTGATGGCGGCGTGAATCTTGTCCTTGCGGGCCTGCCTGTTGCTGCCGGCAGGCACCGGGTTGCCGTTACCATCCCGTCCGGAGCGATGTCCGCCTTCCGCGGCTTCCTGTGCGGTGTCTGACGAGTTGATGCCTTCTTCCACGAGCTCGTAATCGAGGAGCCTCTGCTCGAGGTTGGTGGCCTTTACCTTTATCCGTACCTCGTCTCCGACTTTCAGGACCTTGCCCTTGCGGCGGCCCCGTACGCAGCATGACTTCTCGTCATATTCGAAGAAGTCTGACTTGATGTCCCTGAGGGCCACCATTCCCTCTATCTTGGTGGGCTCTATCTCAACGTAGATACCCCAGTCGGTCACGCCGGATATGTGGCCGTCGAATTCCTGGCCGACCTTGTCCTCCATGAACTCGACAAGTTTGTACTTGATGCTGTCCCGCTCGGCGTTTGCCGCAATCACCTCACGTTCAGAGGCGTGCAGGCACTCGGCTTCGTAATATTCCTTCTCCTGGGATTTTCCGTCGGCCAGATACATGGCCAGCAGCCGGTGTACCATGAGGTCCGGATAACGGCGGATAGGGGAGGTGAAATGGGTATAGAACTTGAATGCAAGGCCATAGTGACCGATGTTGTCGGTGCTGTAGCAAGCTTTCGCCATCGACCTCAGGGCCAGCATTTCCAAAGCCATGAATTCCGGCTTGTCCTTGGCGGCGCCCAGCAGGGAATTGAGCTGTCCGGCCACCGAGGAACCATCGCCAGGAGCGAACCTGTACCCGAAATTGCCTGCGAATTCCCCGAGCGCGAAGAGTTTGTCCGGGTTCGGAACGTCGTGGACGCGGTACACGAAGGTCTTGGCGCTCTTGCGGGCCTTGCCGTCCATCTTCCCTCCGGTGGCGACGAACTCGGCTACGGACCGGTTGGCCAGCAGCATGAATTCCTCTATGAGCCAGTTGGCCTCCCTGGATATTTTCTGGAATACCCGGACGGGAACCCCCTTCTCATCCACGAGCACCTTCATCTCGGCCCTTTCAAAGCTGATTGCTCCTGCGGCAAAACGCCTGTTCCTCAGCACTTTGGCTATATCCCAAAGCATCAGGATAGCTTCCTTTATCTCCTTCGGAATCAGCACTCCTTCGGTGACTCCGGCTCCGATCGAGGATATTCCGTCTGCACTCACCTTGTCGCTTCCGCCCCGTAGGTCGGCCTCCAGCGCGGCGGCACCCATGTCGATGACCTGCTGCGCGGTTTCATAGGCGAACCTGTAGTCCGAGCGCATCACGGTACGGCCGAACCAGCGGGATTCAACCTTGCCTTCCGGGGACATCTCGAATACCGCCGAGAAGGTGAGTTTGTCTTCACCCGGCCGCAGGGAGCACAGTTTGTTGGAAAGGTTTTCGGGGAGCATCGGGACTGTCCTGTCGACCAGATATACGGATGTGCCGCGGCTCTGGGCCTCCTTGTCAACGGCGCTCCCGGGGGTGACATAGTAGGAAACGTCGGCTATATGGACGCCCACTTCGATGTTGCCGTTATCCAGTTTCCTGAACGACAGCGCATCGTCGAAATCCTTGGCATCTGCGGGGTCTATCGTGAATGTGAGCGTATCCCTGAAATCGCGGCGGCCTTCGAGGTCCTTCGAGGTAATCTTGTCGGAAATCTTCCGGGCGGCGTTTTCCACATCCGGCTCGAACCGGTAGGGCAGGCCGAACTCAGCCAGGATGGCGTGCATCTCGGTATCGTTCTCGCCCATTTCGCCAAGCACGTCCGCCAGGTGCCCGTGTGGCGTGCTTTCACCCCTTGCCCAGCCATCCACGATAGCCGCCACCTTCATTCCCGTGCGGGCCTTGAGCGGTGACGCCTTGCCGTCTATGGTCTCGTAAACACCTGAAACCGAGTACTCTCCGCCGCCGAGCCTGACAAGCGTGCCGACAGGGGTATCCTCCGCTGCTTCGGCCGCTTCCACCATCGGGACGGATATGTCGAACGGCATCGTCTTGCTCTGCATCAGCACCCAGGCCTGCCTGCCGACGATGTGCAGCACTCCCACAAACGGCTTGTCAGTGCGCTTTATGATATGGGATACTTCGCCTTCGAAACGGTCTCCCTTCTGGGATTTGCCCGTCACCTTCACCTCTACCGTATCGCCGTTCAGAGCACCCCTGCCCTTTGTGGGTTTCACATGGACATCTCCCCCGAGTTCCTCGGATTTTACAAAGATGCTCCCGTCCCTGGTCATCTGTACGGTACCCTGGATGATATGCAAAACCCTGGTTTCCTTCTGCCTGGACTTCCTTGACTGACTGCTGGAACGCTTCGCGATGCTTTTCTTTCTTGACATAATCCGGTTTTCCTGCTAAATTTGTAAACTGATTTCGCAAATTTAACATTTTTATGGAAGCACGTAAAGTTCTGCTGATGATACTCGACGGCTGGGGTGAAGGCCGTCATGATTATTCCAATGCTATCTGGACACAGGGAACCCCCAATATCGACGCCCTGCGTGAGAAATATCCTTTCAGCCATCTCCAGGCCTGCGGGGAATATGTGGGCCTGCCGGACGGCCAGATGGGCAATTCCGAAGTCGGGCACATGAACCTCGGTGCCGGAAGGGTGGTCTATCAGGACCTGGTGAAGATTAACATTGCCTGCCGGGAGCATAAGCTTCTGGAAAACAGGGAGATAAAGAGTGTGTTCGACTATGTGAAATTTTCCGGGAAGAAACTTCACCTCATGGGCCTTACGTCGCACGGAGGAGTGCACAGCTCCCTCGACCATGTTTATGAGTTCCTTTCCGTCGCAGCATCCTTCGGGCTCGACAAGGTGTACGTCCACGCATTTATGGACGGCCGCGATACCGATCCCCGCAGCGGTCTGGGCTTTATCAGGGAACTTGAGGGGAAAATGGCAGCCACTACCGGCAAGGTGGCCACAGTCTGCGGCAGGTTCTATGCCATGGACAGGGATAAGAGGTGGAACCGTGTCAAGGAGGCCTATGACCTACTGGTCAACGGTATAGGTGCTTCCTTCAGCTCTGCGGAGGAAGGAATCCAGGCTTCGTACGATGCCGATGTCACCGACGAGTTCATAAAGCCGATAGTGATTTCCGGCCCTGACGGCAGCCCCCTTGCCAGGATAGAGGAGGGAGATGCCGTAATCTTCTATAATTTCCGGAATGACCGAGCCCGCGAACTTACCACGGTGCTCACCCAGAAGGACATGCCCGAGGAGGGGATGCATACAATTCCTCTCCATTACTGCTGCCTGACGCCTTACGACGCCTCCTTCACCGGGGTCCATATCCTTTTTGACAAGGAGGAAGTCACTGATACCCTTGGCGAAACGGTGGCCAGGGCAGGCAAACGCCAACTGCGTATCGCCGAGACGGAGAAGTATGCTCACGTGACGTTCTTCTTCAACGGCGGTCGCGAGGCTCCGTTCGAGAATGAGGACCGGATCCTGGTGGCATCCCCGAAAGTGCCCACCTACGACCTGCTGCCCCAGATGAGCGCCCCGGAAGTGGCTGAGAAACTGATAGATACCATCCGCTCCGGGAAGGAAGACATGATAATCCTGAATTTCGCCAACGGAGATATGGTGGGGCATACCGGAGTGTATAATGCCGTCACCAGGACGGTGGAATGTATCGACAGGCTTGTCGGCAGGGTGGTTGACGAGGCCGTTGCGCAAGGCTATGTGGTGCTGCTTACGGCGGACCACGGCAATGCCGACTTCGAAGTGAATGCGGACGGGACGCCAAATACGGCCCACTCGCTCAATACCGTCCAGTTCGTGGTCATCAATGCCGGTCCCGAGGTGAAGGAAGTCAGGGACGGTGCCCTGTGCAATGTCGCTCCTACGATACTGAAACTCATGGGCATCCCCCAGCCTGAGGCGATGACCGCCCGCCCGCTGATATAAGCCCTTCGGCGTTATACATCCGCGCCGTGTCCTTTGACAGTTTATTACTGGAACAACTCTCCGAGGACGTCGAGGGATTTGACGTTGATGGCGGAGTCGGTATGGAAACGGAGATAGTCGAGAATACGTCTGCACAGCCTTGTGCGGGCGTTTCCGCTTAAAGGTACCATCATCGCTTCCGCCATCGGCAAGGATACCATCTGCTGCAGTACGTGCAGATCCTCTCCGGCGAAAGGGGCCAGGCCTTCTGCATCGGGCCTGAATCCGAGGGCGGCCGCCAGGTCGAGAAGGAACCGTATGTGGAAATTGCTCCAGCCATCCTGCAGGGCGTCGAGGGTGAGTACAGCTTCGGAGCACCAGTCGAAAAGGCCCTCTTCGGCGGAGCCTTCGGTTACTGTCCGGTATAGGACTTCGCTCATGAAAAGCGAGATGGCGTTTTTGTAGATATTGCCCCTGATGCCGCTGAGAGGGCTCATCATCGTGAATCCGGAGGCCCGCCACAGGCTTGCCCTGGGGTTCTCCGTAACTTCCGCTTCCAGAAGATTCATAGGGAGGAAGAGCGATGACGGAGTCCTTGGCCCCGTGCCCACCATGAATCCGCGCCTGCCGTAAACATCACTCATCGTGTGCAGTACGGCGGATTTGTCCCCGAACGGCGTATGGGCCAGGACTATCAGGCGGACAGGGACTTTCATGGCCGTGGTCTGATGGGACTATCGTCCGGGGCTGCTGAGCCATGAGGCCATCTTCCGCAGGGCTATGCCCCTGTGGGAAATGGCATTCTTCTGCCACTGGGGTATCTGTGCAAGCGTAAGGCCCTCTGCATTAGGGACAAGGCCGCCGGGGCCCTGGCCTGCCAAAGAGCCGTATGAGCATTCTGCGGCCGGCAGATAATCCGGTATGAACACCGGGTCGTACCCGAATCCTCCGTCGCCATGGCGCGCGGTGGCAATAGTGCCTTCCATCACACCTTCGAACCGGCGGACTTCGCCGTCAAGCATCAGGGTGACGACAGTCCTGAACCGTGCCGTGCGTCCGGGAGCCCCTGAACCTGCAGAAGAACCGGCGGTCCTGTCCAGCTCGCGCAGCAGTTTGTCGATGTTGGCATCGTCGGAATGCTCCGGACCTGCATATCTTGCCGTCATTACTCCCGGGGCGCCTCCGAGGGCATCCACCTCCAGGCCGGTGTCGTCGGCAAAACAGGACATGCCGCATCGTTCATACACATACGCGGCCTTCTTCAGCGAGTTCTCCTCAAGCGTATCGGCATCTTCCACTGCACTGCCTTCCACCCCTGCCTCCAGTGGAGTCATCAGGTCGATAAGTCCGCCGAGAATCCCGGAAGCTTCCCTCACCTTTCCCTCGTTCTCTGTTGCAAATACCAGTGTCATAGCTGTTTATATACTGTTGCCGTGGCCCATACGGCGCATCCTTCGCCGCGGCCGGTGAAGCCGAGGTGTTCCGTGGTGGTGGCCTTTACGGATATTGCTCCGTCCGGAACTCCGGCCGCCCTGGCGATCGCCTGGCGCATTGACGGTACGTATCCTGCGATTTTCGGAGCCTGGAGGGCGATGGTTATGTCGGCGTTGCCGAGTTCCCAGCCTTCGGCGCGGACCATCGCCATCACCTTTGCGAGCAGGTCCCTGCTGTCCGCACCCTTCCATTCGGGAGAGGTGTCCGGGAAATGATGACCGATATCGCCGAGGGCGAGGCTGCCCAGAAGGGCGTCGCAAAGGGCGTGGATGGCTACGTCTCCGTCGCTGTGGGCTACGAATCCGCAGTCGCAGTCGATCACCACTCCGCCCAGATGCATCACAAGGCCTTTTTCTATTTTGTGTACGTCGAAACCGTTGCCGACGCGTATAAGCCGTTCTGCCATGATAACCGTTTAAAACAACTCCCAAGTTACGAAAAATTGGGTATATTCGTAAATTGAAACATGTGAACCTGTTTGAAGTATGGCCCTGTTTAACTGGTTCGGTAGCGAAGAGCACCGAGTATTCAACTACAAGCCCCGGTATTACGACGCTGAAAAGGAAGAGCGCCGCAAGTTGTTCGGCGATGTGGACGGCTCGGCCGGAAAGGGCGCGGACGGGAGCTATTCTCCCGGTTCGTATCTCCACGGAGCTTTCCGTGACGGCAATTATGCCCGCCGTCGCGGAGGAAACCGTGCACAGACCATCATCGGTATAGTGGGGCTTATACTGCTTGCAATCGTGTTCATCTATATAACCAAATTCTATACGCTGCTGTAGCCGCATGTCCCAGACACGTCATATCAGGCTTCTGCCTCCCGAAGTGGCCGACCTCATCGCTGCCGGCGAAGTGGTCCAGCGTCCCGCATCCGCAGTCAAGGAATTGATGGAGAACGCCTTGGATGCCGGGGCCGGCCGTGTTGACGTTACCGTGACCGATGCCGGCCGCACTCTGATAAGGGTGTCGGACGACGGCTGCGGAATGACGGCGGAGGAGGCGGAACTGTGCTTTGCCCGCCATGCCACTTCCAAAATCGCCACGGCCCGGGACATAGCGACAGTGGCGACGTTCGGATTCCGCGGGGAAGCCCTCGCCTCCATAGCGGCCGTCTCCGAAGTCACTCTCCGCACCCGCCGGGAAGAGGACGAGGTGGGCACCAGGGTGGAGATGGCAGCATCCGAGATGAAGTCATCATCGCCGGTCTCCTGTCCCAAAGGGTCTGATTTCTCCGTACGCAACCTCTTCTATAACGTACCGGCCAGAAGAAAATTCCTTAAGTCGGACAATGTTGAATTCAGGCACATTCTCGAAGAGTTCGAGAGGGTGGCCCTTACGAGTCCGGACCGTGCTTTCAGCTTGAGCCACAACGGCAAGGAAGTCTTCATGCTGCGCAAGGCCAAATCGCTGAAATTCAGGATACAGGAGCTTTTCGGCTCTTCCGTGGCGGACAGCCTTGCCGAGATATCCACGCAGACATCCCTTTTGGGTATAAACGGGTATATATCGAGGCCCGACCAGGCCCGCAAGACCCTCGGCAACCAGTTCTTCTTCATAAACGGGAGGTATTTCCGCAGCCCGTATCTCCACCGTGCTGTGATGAATGCCTATGAAGGACTTGTCCCTGACGGTGCCGTGCCGGCGTATTTCCTCTATATCCAGACGGACCCCGCATCTGTCGATGTGAACGTGCATCCGTCCAAGACTGAGATAAAATTCGAAGAGGAACAGGTTGTGTTCCAGACGGTTTATGCGGCCGTAAAGGAGGCTATAGGACGCAATTCCTTCGGGCTGAACCTGGAATTCACCGATGCCGGTGAGACCTCTCCGCGCATGCCTGTTTTCAGCTCGCGTTTTGAGGATTTCCGGCCGGTTCAGGAGGCTCCCCAGCCGGCTGATACAGGTTATGACCCGTTCGAGGACGGAGACCAGGGTGCTCCTGAAAGCCCTTCCCGTGATTTTTCCGGAGGAAGTGCTGCGGGATTCGGGACCCGGAAGTATGTATCCAGGGATCAGGATTATGGCAAACTCTTCGAAGACAGGAGTTTACAGGCCTCTTCCGTTATGGTCTGCGCCGGCAGGTACCTGCTCTCTCCGGTTGCGTCCGGCATACTTGTAGTACACCTGCGCCGTGCCCGCGAGAGGATCCTTTACGAGCGCCTCCTCAGGGCCGTCGAAAAAGGCGAAAGGGTGTCTCAGAGCGCGCTTTTCCCGGTGAATGTGGAAGTCGGCGCCAAGGCAGTATCCCTTTTCGAGGAATACTCGGACCGGCTTTCTTCCCTCGGTTTCGACATAAGCCCGTTCGGGAAGGATACTGTAGTGGTAAGCGGCCTTCCGGAGGGCTTTTCATACGACAGGGGCAAGGTCGAGGCTCTCGTAGGAGACCTTCTTGCCACCCTTTCCGACGGACCTGCAAGGGTGAAGGAACTTGCCGATGCCGCCATCTGCGAGCGTCTTGCAGCCTCCGGCAGCAGCGCAGGCAGCACTTCATTGTCTCCTGCCGAGGCCCAGGGACTCATAGACAGCCTGTTCATGTGTGAAAATTCAGAATTTACCCCGCGCGGCCGCCGTATAATGGCAATAATGTCGGCCGATGCCATAGGAGCCCTTTTCAAATAGTCCCATGCAGCAATATTATTACGACAACTCACGTCCGGCCATATTCCCGCCGGCAACCCGGCACCTGCTGATTATCAACTTCCTGGTGTTCGTGATGGCTGTCATCAACCAGGAATTCGTGATAAAGTACCTGGCCATGTTCTATCCCGGGTCGCCGTATTTCAGGATATGGCAGCCGCTGACGTATATGTTCGCCCACACCGAGTTCTGGCACATATTCCTGAATATGTATTCGCTGTTCATATTCGGCTCCGTGCTCGAAAGGGTGATAGGCTCCCGCAAGATGCTGGTTTACTACATATTGTGCGGTCTGGGCGCGGCCGCGGTGCATACCCTCGTGCTCTGGCTTCAGGCCAGCCACTTCGGCGCATCGGGGAATATGGCTGCGTATTACTCCCTTCTCGGCACTCCCACGCTGGGGGCTTCCGGCTCCGTGTATGGCCTCCTGATCGGCTACGGGATGATATATCCCGAATCGGTCCTTACCCTTATATTCCCGCCTGTTTCGCTGAAGGCCAAGTGGTTCGTGGCGATTTTCGCAGTAATAGAACTGCTTACGGGAGTGTTCATGACTTCTGACGGCGTGGCTCATTTCGCCCATCTCGGCGGAATGCTCTTCGGGGCCCTGCTTATCCTTTTCTGGAAGCGCACCCGCCGTCTCTACGATGAAGACAGGTGGATTTAGCTTATGAAACCGGGGAGGAAGAGACAACTGAGATTGGGCACGGCGCTGTTTGCCGTCTTGTGCCTTCCTTTCGCCGTCCTGCTGGCCCTTTCATGCCTTTCCGGATGGTTCGACCCGTCGAAAGCATGGCTGATGGCGGTGCTCGGCATATTCTTCATTCCGCTGGTAATCATAAACTTCCTGCTTCTGCTGACCGGCCTTGCAGCACGTTCACGGGCGGCATTGATACCTCTTCTCGCCCTGCTCCCGACTCTCTTTTTCCTCGGGGACTATTATCGCGGAAAGCCTGACGGGCAGACTGGAGGGCAGGAGGGAGTGAGACTGGTTTCCTATAACGTGGGCCGTTTCGTGCAGGCCTCGCCAAAGGACAAATCCTCCTCCCGTTCCCAGGTGCGCGATTCGATAAAAGCGTTCCTGCTTGAGCAGAAGGCCGATATCATCTGCCTTCAGGAGTATTATGTCCTCAAAAACGAAGGCGTGAAGGTGACGCTTCAGAAGGCCTTCCCGGGGTATGACGTCAATTACTACCTTTATCCGACTTCCCGCGGCTGGTGCGGCAACGTGATACTCAGCAGGTATCCGCGCAGGGGCAAGGGAAAGATAGGTTTTGAAGACAGTTCCAACCTCGCCCTTTGGGGAGAATACGATATAAACGGTTCAAGGATACGTATTTACAATTGTCATTTCGAAAGTTATGGCATATCGCTCCAGGGTGTGGCCCGTTCATTCCTCGGAGATTACCGTCATACCGTGTCGGCGACCGGCGACAAACTCCGCGCATCCATCCTCAAGCGTCCGGCCCAGGTGAAGGCCGTCCTTGCCGACGTGGAGAAGAGCCCCTGCAGGTCGGTGATTGCCGGCGATTTCAACGATAATCCGGTGTCATATACATATCGGATGCTCTCCAATGGGCACAAGGATACTTTTGAAGATGCCGGCCGCGGTTTCGGAGCCACGTTCAGGTATATGTGGCCGCTTCTGAGAATCGATTATATCCTTTCACCGCAAGGCGTGACAGCCTCGTTCCACGAAGTCCTCCGCAAACGTTTTTCTGACCACTATCCGGTCGTCGCCGGATTGCAAATTGATGGATAATATGGATTTACAGATATATAAGGATGCCCTGGAAGTGCTCCGCTCAGGCGGGGTGATCCTCTATCCCACCGATACCGTCTGGGGACTTGGCTGTGATGCCACCAATCCCGAAGCCGTGGCAAGGATCTATGGCATAAAGCATCGTTCCGACAGCAAGGCCCTCGTGCTGCTTGCTTCCGACCTCGACATGGTCGCTCGGTATGTTCAGGAGATTCCTGACATAGCCCTGCAGCTTGTGGAGGTGAATGACGCTCCGATGACGATAGTATATCCTGGAGCCGTATGCGGCAGTGCCCCGAAGGCAGGTGAGAGCCCCGTCATTATGCGCAACCGTCTGGCTTATAATGCAGTGGCTGAGGACGGAACGGTGGCCATAAGGATACCGATGTCCGAATTCTGCCGGAACCTTGCCTACAGGCTCGGACGTCCGGTGGTGTCCACTTCGGCCAATATATCGGGGCAGCCTTCTCCGGTGCGTCGTGGGGAAATCGCGCCTGAGATATCCTCCGCGGTCGATTATACGGTCCCTGAAAATGCCGTCGAAAACCCTACCGGCAAGCCTTCACAGATAATAAAGGTGGGACTTGGCGGTGAAATCCAAGTTATCAGGTAATGGAACTTTTTTACGGAAAGCCGGAAGGCCCTGTCTGTGTCCTGGACAAGGAGGAATCCGTGCATTGCATAAAAGTGCTCAGGCACCGCTGCGGGGACGAGATACATGTGGTTGACGGCGCCGGAAATATGTACAGATGCAGCATCACGACGGACTCGCCCAAGGCCGTTGAAGCCCTTATCCTTGAGACGGTAAGCAACTGGAATGCACATGATTACAGGCTTACGGCCGCTGTCTGCCCCTCCAAGAACCACGAGCGTTACGACTGGTTCGCCGAGAAGGCCGCGGAAATGGGCGTGGATTGCATAGTCCCGGTCATAGGCCGTCACAGCGAACGGAAGGACATCAGGAAGGAAAGGCTCGAAAGGCTGCTCGTATCGGCCATGAAACAGTCCCAGAAAGCTCTTCTTCCCGTTGTCGGACAGGCCTGCGGTGTGGAGGAATTCATAAGGTCCTGTTCCGGCAGCGGCGCTCTCAGGATAATTGCCTGCTGCAGCGACGATGTGGCTCCCAGGCGGAATCTTATGGAGGTGCTGCGTTCCTATGGGCAGGAGTGCCCTGAAATCGTTTTCCTGGTGGGGCCGGAAGGCGATTTTGCCTCTGAGGAAGTTTCTCTTGCCGTGCAGGAGGGCTTTATTCCGGTAACGCTCGGCCCGTCCATTCTCCGGATAGAGACGGCCGCCCTGCTGATTACGGCTGCGGTTTATATGACATTCCAACAGGCTCCGGCATGTTCATAGGGGTAATATCGGATACACACGGAATCTTCAGCGACGAGTTCAGGGAGTTCCTGCAGCCCGTTGATGAAATATGGCATGCCGGCGACTTCGGAGGAGGGATGGAGTTCGTCCGGAAAATCACCTCATTCAAGCCCATGATAGGTGTTTACGGCAATTGCGACGCCCAGGAGATACGTTTCGAGTGTCCGCTTGCCCAGTGCTGGCGGTGCGAGGGCCTGAAGATACTCATGACGCATATCGGCGGATATCCCGGGCATTACGACCGTGCGGCGCTGCGGGCCATTCTCGCCAACAAACCGGATATTTTCGTCTGCGGGCACTCACACATACTGCGTGTCATGCAGGACAGGACCCATGGCATGCTGGTCATTAATCCGGGAGCCGCCGGCCTGCAGGGATGGCAGGTCAAGCGGACTGCCCTGCGTTTCCATATCGACGACGGCAAAATCCATGATATGGAGGTGTTTTCCATTGACCGGTGAAATTTTTTGCATCTACATTTAATTTTATTTGTTTTTTTGGATACCTCTGTATAACTTTGCCGCGTATATCCTTTAGGGATATAGATTTAGAATAAGTGTTTATTTAATATTCTTATCACTATGAAAAAAGTTATGCTTTTTGTAGCAGCCGCCGCGATAGCAGTCGCTGCTGTATCTTGTGGAAACAACGCTTCCAAGAAAGCTGAAGAGGCCGCTGCCGCTACCGAGCAGAAGACTGAGGAGTGCTGCGCCGAGACCAAGAACGCCGTTGAGAACGCCGCCGAGAACGTAGAGGCTGCTGCCAACGAGGTTAAGGAGACTGCAGAGGCCGCTCAGAACGCCGTTGACGCCGCCAAAGAGGCTGCTGAGGCTGTGAAGAACATAAAATAAATGTCTTCAGCCAAAGAAAGGACGGTCTGGTTCTGTTCTTCGTGCGGTAACGAAAGCCCCAAATGGCTGGGCAGGTGCCCTGCCTGTGGCGAGTGGAACACGATGGTCGAACATAAGGCCGTAACTGGCAAAACCAAACGGGGGGATGTTCAAGGACGTTCCCCCGTCTCTTTGCCGGAAAAACTGTCGGAAGTAGGTTCCGCACAAAAGCGCAGGCTGTCCCTCGGGGAGCCTGAGTTCGACCGGCTGCTGGGTGGCGGCGTGGTCGAAGGTTCTCTCATCCTGCTGGGCGGCGAGCCCGGAATAGGAAAGTCCACCCTGTCCCTTCAGATTCCCCTCAAGTGCCCCCGGCTGAAGACCCTGTATGTCTGCGGAGAAGAGAGCCCCGCCCAGGTCAAGATGCGTGCGGACAGGCTCGGGGGCGATTCTTCCGGTTGCTATCTTTTGGCCGAGACCCTCATAGAGACGGTCATGGAGGCAGCGGACAAGATGAAGCCGGACCTTATGATCGTAGATTCCGTCCAGACGGTTTATTCCTCCACCGTGGAGTCGTCCGCCGGATCGGTATCCCAGATAAAGGAAGTCACTTCCCTGTTGCTGCGCTATGCGAAATCGACGGGGATTCCCATAATACTTATAGGCCATATCACCAAGGACGGCTACATCGCCGGCCCGAAGATCCTGGAGCATATCGTGGACGTCGTCCTGCAGTTCGAGGGAGACGGCAGGGGCTCCTACAGGCTCCTTCGCAGCATTAAGAACCGTTTCGGTTCCACCAGCGAACTGGCCGTGTTCGAGATGACAGGCACCGGGCTGCAGGCCGTGACCAATCCCTCGCAAATCCTGATGCCGATGACGGAAGAGCCCCTGAGCGGTACCGCGATAGCCGTGATACTCGACGGGACAAGGCCGTTTCTCTTTGAGGTACAGGCGCTTGTGAGCTCTGCGGCTTATGGTACGGCACAGCGCTCCGCCACCGGGTTCGATGTCCGCAGGCTCAACATGCTGCTCGCCGTGCTGGAAAAGCGTGCTGGATTCAAGCTTACGGCCAAGGACGTGTTCCTCAATATGGCCGGCGGCATCCGGGTGGCAGACCCTGCATGTGACCTTTCGGTGGTCGCCGCAGTGCTGTCATCCAATTTCGACTACTCACTTCCGCTGGACGTGTGCCTCTCCGGCGAGGT
>ERZ842401.1813-NODE-1813-length-29434-cov-6.443684_pt1 | contig 29434 bp, 23 predicted proteins | sample MGYA00521270_ERZ842401 | MGnify/ENA primary metagenome ERZ842401 (study PRJEB31892, sample SAMEA3878208) | bioreactor metagenome | biome: Moose rumen | place: Sweden | collected 2011-10 | study: EMG produced TPA metagenomics assembly of the PRJEB12797 data set... | reverse complement strand
AGTTGTGAGTAGAGGAATATGAATAAAAGAATTTTTACATTTGGACTTCTTGTTGCACTTGCCTCGGTGAGTGCTTTTCCCCAGCAGTTTACACTTGCGGTTTTGCCTGACACGCAGCCCTATATAAATCATGATGCGCAGAAGGGTGTCTGGGGATATCCCATAAATCAGCTTGATATGTTTACCGCACAAATTGAATACTTGCTTGACAATGCAAGAGTAGCGGGTGGAACCATAGATTTTCTTGTTCATGAAGGCGATGTAGTTGAGCATAGAACTCTCTACTCTTCCGAGTGGAAAAATGCGGATAAACTTCTTTCCAAGCTTGATGGAATTATTCCTTATCTTATTGCTCCTGGAAATCACGACTGTGACAGGTGGGTGATGAAAAAGGGGCAGCCCATTCAGTGTCACGGATGGAAAACATTCTGCAAATACTTTGGTCCAGACTCTGTTCACTTCAAAGACCGTTCCTGGTATGGCGGAAGCTTTAACGGCGGAACAAACTCTTGGGCCCTTTTGGATGCGGAGGGATATAAAATTCTTTTTCTTGCTCTAGAAGTTGAACCTACAGATGCAACGCTTGCTTGGGCCCAGTCCGTTATCGATTTAAACAGCGGTCTTCCAACTATTGTTGTAACGCACGAGTATCTTGCGTACGGAACTAATGATCCAAATAATCCGTCTTACCTAAATTTTGCAAACTCCCGAAATCGCCGTGATGAAGGTGGTAACAGTCCTGAAGCAGTATGGAATAAATTCATAAGTAGAAATGACCAGATTTTTATGGTGTTGTGTGGTCATTCCTCTGGCGAAGGGATTAGGATTGACAGAAATGTCTACGGACACAATGTGTATGCCCTGCTTTCTGATTACCAGAGCAGAAGGGAAGTTATAAATTCTGTCGCATCTGCTCGGAATCCTCTTGATTCTGGTGACGGTTGGTTTCGTCTTATGCACTTTGACATTGCAAACAGCTGCGTGCATGTCCAAACCTATTCCCCCTACCTAGACCGCTACGAAACCGATGCCGACAGTGACTTCACAATCAATTTCGACTTCGACTGGAAAAAGCGCTTCCCAGCTACCAACTTTCAGTATATATATTCTTCCCTTGGGAAGTTTCTTTCGTCGTTTTAGAAAATAAAAACATAAACATTTCATAGGAGACCTAAAAACAATGTCAAACAAAATTGCTCTCATTACTGGCATTACCGGCCAGGACGGCTCTTTCCTTGCTGAATTTCTATTAGAAAAAGGCTACGAGGTTCACGGTATTATTCGCCGTTCATCATCATTTAATACAGGTCGTATTGAACATCTGTATTTGGAAGATGCTATTGAAGATATGCATAAGAACCGCAAGATCTATCTGCATTACGGTGACCTTACTGATAGCGAAAGTCTTATTCGTCTTATTAGAGAAGTAAAGCCCACTGAAATTTACAATCTGGGTGCGCAAAGTCATGTTCAGGTTTCTTTTGAAGTTCCAGAGTATACTGCTGATTGTGATGCAACTGGTGTGCTTCGTATTTTGGAAGCGGTGCACTTTTTAGGAATGGAAAAAACATGTCGTATTTATCAGGCTTCTACATCGGAACTGTTTGGTTTAGTTCAAGAAATTCCTCAGAAAGAAACAACTCCATTTTATCCTCGTTCTCCATATGCTGTTGCAAAAATGTACGGCTTTTGGATTATGAAAAATTATCGTGAAAGTTACGGCATGTTCTGTTCCAACGGAATTCTTTTTAACCACGAATCAGAACGCCGCGGCGAAACATTTGTAACTAGAAAAATTACTCTTGCTGCAAGCCGTATTGCACAGGGGCTTCAGAAAAAACTGTATCTTGGAAATCTCAACAGTCTTCGTGACTGGGGTTACGCAAAAGATTATGTTGAATGTATGTGGCTCATTTTGCAGCAGGATAAGCCTGATGATTTTGTTGTAGCAACTGGTGAGCAGCATTCCGTCCGCGAATTCTGCCAGTATGCCTTTCGTGAGGCTGGAATTGAAATTGAATTCAAAGGGCAGGGCGTTGATGAAAAGGGCTTCAATAAGAAGACTGGCGAAGTTTTAATTGAAGTTGATCCCAAGTATTTCCGTCCTGCAGAAGTTGAAACATTACTGGGTGACCCAACAAAAGCAAAATCAGTTCTCGGCTGGAATCCCACTAAGACACCCTTCCCCGAACTGGTACATATTATGATGGATCACGACATGGAGTATGTAAAACAGGAGAAAATTCTGCATAAAAGGTAAAATTATGATGCACTTGCGCACGAGCGCAAACATCAATAATTTCTTCTCATGCAAGCGGTCGCAGACCGCATGGCTCACGATATGGAATATGTAAAAGCAGAAAAAACTCTGCATCAGAGATAGACGATTATGGAAAAAAATGCAAAAATTTATGTAGCAGGACATCGAGGTCTTGTTGGTGGTGCTATTCTGCGCTGCTTAAAAGAAAAAGGTTTTACAAACATTATTACAAGAACTCATAAAGAACTTGATTTGTTGAATCAGGCTGCTGTTAATGAATTCTTTGCTAAAGAAAAACCAGAATATGTTTTTCTTGCTGCTGCTCATGTTGGTGGAATTGGTGCTAACTCAACTTATCCTGCAGATTTTATTTACCAGAATATGGTAATTGGTTTTAATGTTGTTGAAGCTTCCCGCGCCAATGGTGTTAAAAAGTTGATGAATCTTGGTTCAACTTGTATTTATCCTAAAATGGCAGAACAACCTATTAAAGAAGAGTCTCTTCTTACAGATCCGCTTGAACCAACCAACGATGCGTATGCGCTTGCAAAAATCAGTGTAATAAAATTATGCACTGCATATAACAAACAGTTTGGAACAAATTTTCTTTCTGTCATGCCAACAAATCTGTATGGACTTGGAGACAATTACGAACTTCAGGGAAGTCATGTTTTTCCTGCCATGATTCGAAAGTTCCACGAAGCAAAAGTGAGTGGTGAAGATGTAGTGCACCTTTGGGGAGACGGTTCGCCATTGCGAGAGTTCTTGTATGCAGGAGATTTAGCTGATGCAGTTGTCTACCTTATGGAAAACAAAAATGCTTCCGACTTGCGCACTCCTACGGGAGACTTTGTTAATGTCGGAACAGGAAGTGAATGTACCATTAAGCAACTTGCAGAAATAATTTGTGAGGTTGTGTATGCCGATGTTGCTTCGACAGGACGCACATGCCGCATGGAGTGGGACAGCAGTAAACCCAATGGCACTCCTCGCAAACTCTGCGATGTTACCCGTCTTAATGCCTTGGGCTGGAAGGCTAAGGTTGGCGTTCGTGAGGGTGTAAAAATTGCCTACGATGATTTTCTTCACGGAGATGTTAGAAAGTAAATGAAGCTTATTCCCATCATTCTTTCTGGTGGAGCGGGAACACGGCTTTGGCCTCTTTCTTGGGGAGACCATCCAAAACAGTTTTTGCCGCTAGTAAGTGACCGCACCATGATTCAGGAAACCCTGCTTCGTCTGGAAGGTCTAGAAATAGGAAGACCTATTGTTTCATGCGGAGAAGGTCATCGCTTTATGGTTGCTCAGCAGATTGGCGAAGTTAGTGCGGTAAAGCCTGCAATCATTCTTGAACCTTGTGCAAGAAATACTGCCCCTGCCATTGCCGCCGCATGTTGTGCTGCACTTAAAGAAGACAAAAATGCTGTCGTCATTGTCCTGCCCAGTGACCATGTTATTGCAGATTCTGATGCGTTTAAGAAGGCTGTTACTGTCGCCGTAAAAAATGCGGAAGAGGGTAGTCTTGTTACCTTTGGTATTGTTCCCACATTTCCTGCTACCGGTTACGGATATGTAAAGTCTTCTGGTAGCGAGCAAAATGGTGCGTACACGCTAGAACGCTTTGTAGAAAAGCCTCCTCTTGAAAAGGCTGAACAGTACCTTTCTGATGGTTCCTATGCATGGAACAGCGGAATGTTCGTGTTTAAGGCTCAGAGTTTTTTGGATGAACTTTCCCGTTACGAGCCAGAGATGGCGCAACTTTCTGTAAGTTCCTTTGAAAACGCTACGGTTGATTCGGACTTTATCCGCCTGAATAAGAGTGACTTTGAAAAAATAAGGGGTAACTCCATTGACTATGCCGTTATGGAAAAAACATCTCTGGGAAAAATTGTAAGGCTTAATGCTGGCTGGGACGATGTTGGTTCTTGGAATGCCCTTTATGATATAAGTCGAAAAGACGGAAATATGAATGTAATTAAGGGGGATGTTATTGCTTTGGACACAACCTCTTCATATATTCGTGGTGGTAAGAGGACTGTTGCCACAATCGGTCTGGACAACATTGTAATAGTAGATTCTGATGACGCCCTCCTTGTTGCCGCAAAAGGCAAGATTCAGGATGTAAAGAAAATTGCTGAAACAATAAAATCTCGCACTCATTGAACAAAACCCTGTTTTGGGGTATCATAGGCAAAAGATTTACTCAAAGGAGTTCCCACATGGCTAGAACACACTATATCGCTGGTAACTGGAAAATGAATACCAGCAAGGCAGAGGCAGTTAAGCTGGCTCAGGATTTGGTTGCTTCACTTAAGGGCAAGACCAACAAATTCATGATTGGCGTTCCGTTTGTTTACCTTGACGCTGTTGCACAGGTTGTAAAGGGTTCAAACATCCTTCTTGGCGCACAGGACATGGCTGCTACAGGTAACGGCGCTCACACTGGTGAAGTTAGCGCAGAAATGCTTAAGGACATTGGAGTTCAGTCTGTAATTCTTGGTCACTCAGAGCGCAGGCACGAAATTGGCGAAAGCGATGAACTTATCAACAAAAAGGTTCGCCGTGCACTGGATCAGGGACTTGAAGTTGTTCTTTGCATTGGTGAGCTTCTTTCTGAACGCGAGGCTGGTCAGGCAGAAAGTGTTTGTGCATTCCAGCTTGACGCTGACCTTTCTGGCGTTAGCGCAGAGCAGATGAAGAATGTTACCATTGCCTACGAACCTGTTTGGGCAATCGGAACAGGAAAGACTGCTACTCCCGAAGATGCAGAGGCAATCCACAAGTTTGTTCGTGCTCACATTGCAAAACTTTACGGTCAGGCTGTTGCAGATGCTACAATCATCCAGTACGGTGGTTCAATGAAGGCTTCTAACGCAAAGGAACTTTTGGCTCAGCCCGATATTGACGGCGGACTTATTGGCGGTGCTTCACTTAAGGCCGATACTTTCACACCAATCTGCGAGTGCTAGTTTTTTTTACAGGAGATATGTCATGACTTTTAAACAGTTGAAAGTTGCAGTTTATGCTGACGGTGCCGACAAGGACGCAATGATTGCAGAATATAAGAAGGGCTATGTAACTGGATTTACTACAAACCCCAGCCTTATGAAAAAAGCTGGAGTTACAGACTATGTTTCTTTTGCTAAAGATGTAGTTGCAGCTATTCCCGATCTGCCGCTCAGCTTTGAAGTTTTTGGAGACGACTTTGACACAATGGAAAAGGAAGCAAAGGTAATTTCTGCACTGGGTAAGAATGTGTATGTAAAAATCCCCATTATGCTTACCGACGGAACTTCTACCGCTCCCCTTATTAAAAAACTTTCAGAGCAGGGCATTCAGTTGAATGTAACCGCCATCTTTACCATTGGTCAGGTTCGTGCAGCAGTTAACGCTTTTGCTCCCAACACAAAGAACATAGTTTCTGTATTTGCAGGACGCCTTGCCGACTCTGGCATAGACCCGATTCCTGTAATGAAAAAGACTGCAAAAATCTGCCGCTCAAAGCCAGGAACACTTAGCTTGTGGGCTTCTACTCGCGAAGTGTACAACATTGTCGAGGCGGACGAATGCAAGTGTGACATTATTACCGTGCCGAATTCCGTTCTTGCAAAACTTCCTGGACTTGGAAAGAGCCCCATGCAGGGTTCTCGCGATACAGTTCTTACTTTTGCAAAGGACATCAAAGACTTGGGATTCAGCATCCTTAAGTAAATAAGAGGATACGACCACGGGTGCAGTAAGCCTGTGCCTGTGGTTGTTTTAAATTTTTTTAGGAGACGATTTATGAAAAAACTTACACTGATTTTACTTCTTGCTCTTACAACATTTGGAATTTCTTTTGCAAAGGAAACATCCCTTACAAAGCGTCAAGTTTCAAGTCAGGCTTTGGTTAACATGATGGATTCAGATTTTAAGGACTGTGCCGAAATTGATGAAGACGGCGACATCCTTATGGAATACGATGGATTAACATTTTATGTCTTCATAAACTACGATCTTAACCTGATATGTTTTTCTGCTTCATGGGGTGGAGCGGAAGACCTTGACTCTGACATTGCTGCAGAAATCTGTAACGACTGGAACAAGGACTATGTGTTTACTTCCTGCTACTACAGCGACTCTGGAAGTTTTAGAATGCAGTACTACATGACCTTTGAAGGCGGACTTGGACAGACCACCTTTAACGAGTCTATGGATATGTTCTGCGAACTATCATTCCTTTTCTGGGACTATCTTTCAGAATCTGACGCACTGTAAGAATGTGCAACGGATGTTTAAACGCAGGTGCCGTTTGGTGCCTGCGTTTTTTTTTGCTCTAGCGGACAAGTTTGTTCAGTGTAGCATCTTTCTGCCGCCAGTTTTTGTCAACCTTGACGCGAAGATCCAAATTAACCTTGTAGGGAAAAATCTTACGGCATTCCTTTATGCTTTCGACTTTTATTTCGCGGATTAAAAGTCCCTTTGTTCCTATGACTATTCCCTTCTGACTTTCTCGCTCTACGCAAATAAAGGCCCTTACGCTCAGAACTTTTTCGGTCTTCATCTTCATGTCTTCTATGCTTACATAAAGGGCATGGGGAACTTCGGCCTTAAGCCTGTTAATTGCCTGTTCCCTGATTATTTCTGCAATGCGGAATTCCACTTCCTGATCAGTGTAGAATTCCTCGGGGTAAAGGTGAGGGGCAACTGGTGCAAGATCGTACAGAGCCTTAAGCACATCGTTTACATTGTGGTCAGCCTTTGCGCTCATGCTAAGAATGCGTCCCTGAGGTATTTGTGGAAGTTCCCTCTTTACAAACTCCCTTGCGGATTCCACATTTGCGTGAATGTCTTCTTCCTTGTTAAGGGCCACAACTATCTTTTCGCTTAAGGGCTTTAGCATCTGTGCAATGAGTGACTCTTCTTCTCCGCATGGACGAGTGCTGTCAATTACATAAAGAATTGCGTCACATTCTGCAATCTGGTCAGCGGCTATTTTTGTAAGCTTAAGGTTGAGTTTTTTTTCGCTCTGATGGAGTCCCGGCGTGTCTATAAAGACAAGCTGTCCAAGAGATGTGTTTACTATTCCGCGGATTGCGTTTCGTGTTGTCTGTGGAATTGAAGACACAATGCTGATTTTTTCTCCGCTTGCTGTATTTAAAAAAGTGGACTTTCCTGCAGAAGGTCGTCCCACAATGCATACCAGTGCTGTCTTGTCGCCGATTTCCGGCATTTCATTTTCTTCCCTTTCTTCCATGAATTTAGTATAGTGCAGTTTTCTTTTTTTTTCTAGGGAGAATAGCGTCTTAATTCTGTCTTAAAAAACAAAAAAATGCAAATTTTCTGTAGCAAAAGACGGAAAAATCTGCTATAATGTAGTTTATGGATGCACTGAATGTATTGCCAGGTACACCGTTTCCGCTTGGAGCAAGTCTATGCAACGGCGGCGTAAATTTTGCGGTGTTCTCTAGGACTGGTACTCGCGTCGTTCTGGATTTGTTTCGTAGCTCCGAAGACAGCGAGCCTTACGCGCAGATTGATCTTGACCCCAAGACTCACCGCACGGGAGATGTGTGGCATGTCTTTGTTCCAGGCATAGGTGCCGGCTCTCTTTACATGTATCAGGTTGACGGTCCTTTTGAACCTAGTCAGGGCCATCGCTTTAACTTTCATCAGTTTTTGACAGACCCTTATGCAAAGGCCCTTACCCCTGTTTCACTCTTTAAAAATCTTCCCCCTACATACAAGACGCCTGTAGACAAGATGGACATTGAACTTTTTCAAAACCATTCTCGTCTTTTTCCCAAGTGCGTTGTAATTGATGATGAGGCGTTTGACTGGCAGGGTGACAAGCCCATTAACAGGCCGCTTAAAGATTCTGTCATTTACGAAGTTCACCTTAAGGGATTTACCGCAGGAAAGAATTCTGGTGTAAGTGCACCGGGAACCTACAGGGGCTTTATGGAAAAAATTCCCTACCTTAAGAATTTGGGAATTACCGCCGTAGAGCTCATGCCAATCCACGAGTTTGACGAATTTGAAAATACTAATGTAAATCCTCGTACTGGTGAGCGCATGAAAAACTACTGGGGCTACAGTACCATGCAGTTCTTTGCACCAAAGGCCGGATATGCAGCAGACAAGACCCCTGGCGGATGCGTAAACGAATTTAAAATGCTGGTCAGGGAACTACACAAGGCAGGAATAGAAGTTATCCTTGATGTGGTTTACAATCACACTGCAGAAGGAAACGAGCACGGCATAGGCTTTAGTATGCGTGGCTTTGAAAACAGCGTCTACTACACTTTGGTGGAACAGCACAAGGAGTACTACATGAACTACTCCGGATGCGGAAACACCGTAAACTGCAATCATCCCGTAGTGCGCGATTTGATAATAGATTCTTTGCGTCACTGGGTGCTTGACTATCACATAGACGGATTCAGGTTTGACCTTGCGCCAATTTTGGGAAGAAGTCAGCAGGGACAGATTTTAAAGTTCCCTCCGCTTACAAACAGAATTGCGGAAGATCTCATCCTTCACAATACAAAAATCATTGCTGAACCATGGGATGCAGGTGGAGCATACGAATTGGGCTGGTTCCCTGTAGGCCGCTGGGCAGAATGGAACGACCGCTTTAGGGACGACATACGCAGATTCTGGCGAGGAGACGAGCATGTTTCTACGGGAGCTGCAACCCGCATTTCTGGCTCAAGTGATTTGTTTGCCTCTTCTGGAAAGAAGCCCTACCACAGCATAAACTATGTTACCTGCCATGACGGATTTACCATGAACGATTTGGTAAGTTACAACGGCAAGCATAACGAGCAGAACGGAGAAGGAAACCGTGATGGCTCTGATTCAAACTGGAGCTACAATCACGGCTACGAAGGACCTACTGCAAATCCTCAGATAGAAAGACTTCGCAACAGGCAGATGAAAAACTTCATCCTTACTGTTCTTGTTTCTCAGGGTACACCAATGCTTTTGGGCGGTGACGAAATGAGGCGAGGTCAGCAAGGAAACAATAACGCCTACTGTCAGGACAACGACTTAAGTTGGTACGACTGGGGAAACGCTTCCCTTAATGCAGATCTGATTGAATTTACTCGCAGGGCAATTATGCTTCGCAAGGAGCATCCTGTATTCCGCAGGGAAAACTTCTTTGGCGGACAAACTTCTGGCTCTATGCCCGATATTCAGTGGTATTCGGCCACAAGTGCAAATCCCGTATGGGAAAACCTTTCACGATTTTTGGCATTCACCCTCGGCGGTGACGGCAAGGACAATGACTTCTACATAGCTGCAAACACAGACCGGCACGATGTTGTAGTCAGCCTTCCTTCTACCGTTGACGGAAAAAAATGGTACCGTGTAGCAGACACATCAATTGATTCACTTGATGCAATCATGATGCCCGGTTCAGAAGAAGAACTTCGTGCGCAGTCGCGTTATGTTGTTCCCGCTAATTCTATGATAGTACTGATATCTAAATAAACCAGAAAGGAGTTACACATGGTTTTTGATGCAGAACAGTTCAAGGAAAACCTTACGGCCCGTCTTCGCAGACAGTACGGAAAGGATATTTCTCAGGCAAACAAACATGATCTTTTTGACGCCGTAAGTGCAAGTGCGCTGGAAATCATCATGCCCAATTGGATGGCAACTCGCAATGCCTATGAGAGTCAGCAGAAAAAACAGCTGTACTACCTAAGTGCAGAATTCCTCATGGGACGCGCGTTAAGCAACAACCTTACCAATGCCGGAATTATAAAGCAGGTAAAGGAAGTCCTTAAGGGAATGAACATTGACTTTGATATTGTTGAGGACGAAGAGCCTGATGCAGGTTTGGGTAACGGTGGTCTTGGCCGTCTTGCCGCATGCTTCCTTGACTCTCTTGCAACCCTCCAGTATCCCGGAAACGGTTATGGCATTCGTTACGAATATGGTATGTTCGAACAGCACATTATTGACGGTGAGCAGGTTGAGTATCCCGACAACTGGCTTAAGCACAGAGACCCTTGGGAAGTAAAAAGGAGTGACCTTGCAGTTACTGTTCGCTTTGGAGGACAAATTAAATACGGAAAAACTCCCGACGGACAGGACCGCTTCTATATTGAAAACTCAGAAGATGTTATTGCAACTCCCTACGACATGCCCATTGTAGGTTACGGAAACAACACTGTAAACACGCTCCGTCTGTGGCAGGCATCAAGCCCTAACGGATTTGATCTGCAGCTCTTTAACGACATGCAGTATCACCGTGCGGTACAGAAGCAGAACGATGCAGAAAACATCAGCCGTGTTTTGTATCCTAACGACAACGGTCCCATGGGTAAGGAACTCCGCCTTAAGCAGCAGTACTTCTTTACATCTGCTTCCTTGCAGGATCTGGTGCATCACTTTGTTTCTAACTACGGAACAGACTTTGCTAAGTTCCCCAACTATCATGTTATTCAGTTAAACGACACTCACCCTGTTGTAGCAATTCCTGAACTGATGCGTATTCTTATGGATGAATACAATGTGGGTTGGAATGACGCTTGGGCTGTTGTTACAAAGACTTTTGCATACACAAACCACACTATTCTTGCAGAAGCCCTTGAAAAGTGGCCTGTTGAAATTTTCCAGAGACTCTTGCCTCGTATCTATCAGATTGTGGAAGAAATCAACCGCCGCTTTATGATTGAACTTCGTGCAAAGTTCCCCGATGACTTTGACAAGCAAAAGCACATGGCAATTATTCACGACGACAAAGTGTATATGGCTTGGCTTGCAATTCATGCTTGTTTCAGTGTTAACGGTGTTGCAGAACTTCACACAAAACTCCTTAAGGAACAGGAACTTAAGAACTGGAATGCAATTTATCCCCAGAAGTTCAACAACAAGACTAACGGCGTAACACAGAGACGCTGGCTTCTTTCTGCAAACCCCGAACTTTCCGACTTTATTACAAAGCGCATTGGTGACGGATGGATTACAGATCTTTCAAAACTGGAAGGACTTACAAAATTTGCAGACGACGAAAAGAGCCTTGATGAACTTAACGCAATCAAACTGCACAACAAGCAGCGCCTTGCCGACTACCTTAAGCATTCTCAGAATGAATTCCTTGACCCCGAAAGCATTTTTGATGTTCAGGTTAAGAGACTTCATGAATACAAGAGGCAGCTCCTTAACATTCTGCATGTAATGTATCTGTACAACCGCATTGTGGACGACCCAAGCTACAATCCGCCTTCACGCACATTCATCTTTGGTGCAAAGGCCGCTTCTGGTTACCGCCGTGCAAAACAGATTATTAAACTGATTAACAATGTTGCAGAGCGCATTAACAACGACCGCCGCGTGGGTGGAAAACTTCGTGTTGTGTTTGTAGAAAACTACCGCGTTTCTGTTGCAGAAAAAATTATTCCTGCAAGCGATGTTTCTGAGCAGATTTCTACTGCCGGCTACGAGGCTTCAGGTACTTCAAACATGAAGTTCATGATGAACGGTGCTCTTACTTTGGGAACCATGGACGGTGCAAACATTGAGATTGTTGCAGAAGCAGGAAAGGAAAACGAATTTATCTTCGGACTTTCTGCTGACGAAATAATCAAGATGAACACAGAGCACAGTTACAATCCTCAGAAGTATCTTGAACGCAATCCTGAGCTTAACCGTGTTGTGGAACAGCTTGTTGACGGAACCTACGACCCAACCCGCCACCTCTTTACAGAACTTCACGATTCTTTGGTATACGGAGTTGGTGGTCAGCCCGCCGATGTCTTCTTCGTACTTGCCGACTTTGAAAGCTATGTACAGGCACAGGAGGCGGTTGCCGCTTCTTATGCAGACCGCAGGGCTTGGGCGCGTAAGGCACTGCTTAACATTGCCCACTCAGGCAAGTTCTCAAGCGACCGCACCATTGAAGAATATGTGCGCGACATTTGGAAACTTGACAGGGTAGTGATAGAGCCTAAGGCAAAGAAATAAGCCAAGCACTACAGCATTAGAAGGGGGCCTCGTTACGGGGCTCCTTTTTTATTTTTCTATTCTGGTTGCAATGGCCTCGCACGCCTTTATTCCGTCCATTGCAGAACTTACTATGCCGCCTGCATAGCCGCTTCCTTCTCCTGCAGGGTAAAGGTTTTTAAGCAGACTGCATTGGCAGGTGTCAAGCTCCCGTAAGATTCGTACAGGAGTACTTGTTCGCGTTTCTATTGCAATGAGCAGGGCCTCTTCCGAAGCAAAGCCTTTCATTTTTCTGTCTGCCTCGTAAAAGGCTTTTTCAAGTCGTTCTGCAATTTGAGGAGGAAGCCATTTGTCTAGCCTGCTTGCCCTTACTCCTGGTGCAAAACTTGTGGGTGGTAAAACTGAGGAATCCCTATGGTTAAGAAAATCCGTAAGTTTTTGTGCTGGAGCTTTCTGTCCCATTCCGTTACGGTATGCTTCCTCTTCTAGATGTTCCCTCCACAAAAGTCCTGCAAGTGAAGCCGAACCTTTTTCCTTTGCCTTTTCTACAAATTCTAGGGGAATGTCTTCTGGCTTAGTTTCTACTACAAATGCGGCATTGCTCCATGCGCTGTTTCGTCTGGCGGCACTCATTCCGTTTACTACAATCTGACTGCTTCTGCTTGCACTGGGAACTACAAATCCGCCGGGACACATGCAGAAGCTGTACACTCCACGACCATCTTGCTGACTTGTAAACCTGTATTCCGCCGCTCCAAGAAGTTCTCTGTCTTTCTGGTTTTTATACTGAATACTGTCTATTACTTCTCTGGGATGTTCGACCCTTACGCCTACAGCAAATGTTTTTGCCTCCAGTGAAAGGGGCGCGTATTTTGCGACAAGGTAATACATGTCTTCTGCAGAATGTCCTGTTGCAAGTAGAACCGCATCTCCCAAAAGAATTTCTTCATGTCCTGTATTTGTGTCTTTTGTTTTTATTCCGCACACGCACTGCATTTTATCGGAATTTTTTTTCACAATAAAATCAATGCACTGCCTGTCAAAGTAAATGTTTCCGCCTCTGCTTATTATGAATCCCCTCATTGCTTTTATGATGTCTGGAAGTTTGTCAGTTCCTATATGGGGGTGTGCGTCCGTAAGAATTTTTTTGTCTGCTCCAAAGTGTGCAAAGATGCGCAGGACTTTTGAAATGTCTCCTCGCTTGTTGCTTCTTGTGTAAAGTTTTCCGTCGCTGAATGTTCCTGCACCACCTTCTCCAAAGCAGTAGTTACTGTGGTCGTTTACATTTCCTTTTGTGCTGATTTCTGCAATGTCTCTTTTTCTTTTGCCTACTTCGCTTCCCTGTTCAACAATTACAGGCCTAATGCCGTGTTCCAGAAGTGTAAGGGCTCCAAAGAGACCTGCAGGCCCTGAACCTACAATGATTACTGTGTGATTTTTGTCTGCTGTTTTCCATACGGGAAGGGCGTTCTCTTTTTGCGGACTGTCGCCGTCTGTATAAATGGCAAACCTCATTACAAGTTTTGCCTTGCCGTGACGGGCGTCAATGGATTTTTTTTCGCAGACTGATTCTGTATTTTTTAAATCTATGGTTTTGTCCTGTTTTTTAAGTTCACGGGAAAGTTCCTGCCTAATGAAAGCGGAGTCTTTTTCCCGTGAAGGAGGAACCGTTATGGTAACGCGTAGAATCATGCTGTAGTAACTTCCTCAATGAGTGAAAGAGCCTTGTCGGGGCAGGCCTTAATGCATTCGCCGCAGCTTGTGCATTTTGAGTAGTCCACTACAGGAATTCCGTTTGTTACCACAATGCATTTTTCGGGACATTTCTTTTCGCAGATTCCGCACTTTATGCAACCCTTTGAACAGTTCTTTTTTATAGGCGGCTTGTTGTCGCTTCTGTTTGCGCAGAGTGCAATCGAGCCTTTCTTTGGCAGGTCAATTATTGCAAACAGTTTCTTTGGACATGCCTTTGCGCATTTACCGCAGCCTACGCATTTTTCGTAGTTTACATGGGGAATACCGTCGCTTCCCATGCTTAGCGCCCCGAATGTACAGACTGCAACACAGTCACCAAATCCCGTACAGCCGTAAGCACAGAGTTTTGTTCCGTTTACCGCCTGAACTGCCGCTTCGCAGGTTTTTACTCCGTTGTAGTTTCCTCTAGAAAGAGCGCAGTCCTTTGTTCCCTGACAGGTAAGAAGTGCTGCTTTTTTTACTGCACTTACTTCTACACCCATAAGTTCCGCAATTTTTTTTGCAACAGATGCACCTCCAGCAACACAGCCGTTTGCAGGAGCGTCTCCGTTTACTACAGCCTGTGCAAATGCTGCGCATCCTGCATAGCCACATCCTCCGCAGTTTCCGCCCGAAAGTTCCGCCTGAATCGCTTCTACTTTAGGGTCAACCTTTACTGCAAAAATCTTTTTAAACAGTCCTAGAAGAAGTCCCAGTACGAAGGAAAGCACTAAGGCTACTGCAATGGTAAAAATTATTGTCTGCATGTCTTTACTCCGTTATTTTATAAGTCCCTTGAATCCAAGGAATGCAAGACTTAAGAGTCCTGCCGCAACATAAAGAATCGGCGTACCCTTGAATGCCTTGGGAACATCCGCAACCTTAAGTTTAGAGCGCACTCCCGACATGATTACCATGCTGAGCAAAAATCCCATGGCGCTTCCCAGAGCATAGACAAGACTTTCTCCGTAGTTGTAACTGTACTTGAAGCAGTTGAGTGTAATTGCAAGAACGGCACAGTTTGTTGTTATGAGCGAAAGATAAATGCCCATTGAAGAATAAAGTCCCGGTGCTGATTTTTTAAGGTAGAATTCCACAAGCTGAACTAGAGATGCAATTACTAGAATAAAGACCAAAGTCTGAAGAAATTCCAGTTGTAGCGGAATCATGACGAATGTATAAAGGGGCCATGTTACCGCAGTTGCTAGAAGAATTACAAAGGAAGTTGCAAGTCCCATTCCTGTTGCTTTTCCTGTCTCGCTGGTCATTCCAATAAAGGGACAGATTGCAAGGTACTGGATAAAAACGACATTGTCCACAAGCATGGACTTCATGAAAATCTTAAGAAGGTCTGTCATTATTTTGCCCCCTTGGAATTTTTGATTGCCTGCATGGCCGCTCCCAGAATTCCGAATACAATGAATCCGCCGGGTGCGCTGTTTAATATGCCTATGCAGTAGGCTTGGGGAATTACAGTTACTTTAAGAGCTGTTCCTGCAAGCAGTGTTCCCGCTCCAAAAAATTCCCTAATTAGTGAAATTAGAAGAAGAACACAGGTGTAGCCCAATCCCATTCCCAAAGCGTCAAGAATTGAATCTGCCGTTGTGTTCTTTGAGGCAAAGGCTTCAACCCGTCCCATGATTATACAGTTTACAACTATGAGCGGAAGAAATACTCCCAGTGCGTCGTAAAGGGAAGGAACATAAGCCTGAAGCACCAACTGTACTATTGTGGTAAAGGCCGCAATAATGGTGATGAATACAGGAAGCCTTACCGCCTGAGGAATGTGCTTTCTGAACAGGCTGATTACGATTTCGCTCATCATCAGAACAAATGTCATACTCAGTCCCATGCCCAGTCCGTTAAAAATCTGAGTGGTAATTCCCAGAGAAGAACAAAGTCCTATGTTAAGAACAAGCAGGGGATTTTCCCTTACAAATCCGTTTGTAAAAATAGAAAGTTTCTTATTCATTACTGAACCTCCCCGTTTCCTGCATAGGAAGCAAGAACTTTCATGATTGAGTCTGTTGCCGTAGTAAGAAGTGCCGCCGCTCCGTCAGAAGTGATTGTGGCGCCGCTGATTGCATCAAATGTAACGCCTGTGACAAATCCCTCACGGGCATTTTTCCCTTCAAACTGTCCGTAGAAGGTTTTGCCGTTTGCAAGATGGAATGTAGGGTCGCTAGCCTTTTGACCAAATCCCGGTGTGTCAGTATTAGAAAGGTACTGGACTCCAGTAATGGTTCCGTCCAGGCTTATGCCCACCATAACTGTAGAAGTGTCGTAAGTGGGACCTGTAACCTGTGCAACTGCCCCGATTACTTTTCCGTTCTTACAGGCAAGCTGTAGTGAATCTATGCTGATGTTTCCTGCGCCTTCAATAGCGGTGTGCTCGGGAGCCATAAAACTGTCGGCTTCTGCAAAAACCGAACGCATGGCATTGTTTGCCTTTTCTTCCTGATTGTGTCTTATGACGGGAGAGGTTATGTTGTTTACAACCGCAAGCACTGTGCAGGCGGCAACAGCATAGGCTGCCAGAATAAGCCCCAGTTTTATCATGGGGAAGATTCCGTTGGAATCTTTTGTCTTTTCCTGTGAACTCATTTTGATTCCTCCGTCTTTGCGTCTTTTATGTTAAAGTCCTGCACTATTTTTTTAGGCTCTGCTTTTTTAAGGGCCTTTTTCCCGTAGCCGTATTTTCTTACGGTAAGTCTGTTAAGGAAGGGTGTTACGGCGTTCATAATCAGTATGCTGAACATAACTCCTTCTGGGTAACCGCCAAAGCGTCTTATTAAAAATGTTATAAGTCCGCATCCAGCACCAAAGACAATCCGTCCGGGTTTAGTAACAGGTGTGGTGGCATAGTCTGTTACCATGAATGTGGCTCCAAAAAGAAGTCCTCCTGTACATAAGGCCACAAGGACATCAAGACCTGCCTGAGAAGCAGAATGGGTTTCCACAAGTGAAGAAATAAATGTGCAAAGGGAGACTGTAAGCACCATTGCAAGTGGAGCCCTAAAGTCTATTACGCGACAAATTAGAAGGAATGCAAAAGAAATTAAAATAAGCAGTGCAGAAGTTTCTCCAATGCATCCTGCCTGATGACCCACAAAAAGTTGCCAGAGGGAATCTGGACTTGCAACGAAACTTCCTGCCTTTACCGAACGGAGTACTGTTGCCGAAGAGATTACATCAGCGTTTTGTGCTCCCGTAAGTGCATAGCTCCATTTGTTTACCGCTGCATCAGGATTGAACCAACTTGCGCCCATGGCTCCTGCAAAACTGATTACTAAAAATCCTCGTCCAATAAGGGCCGGGTTGAATGTGTTCTGCCCCAGTCCGCCAAAGAGTCCCTTTGCAACAACTACGGCAACCGCCGCTCCCAATGCAGTCATCCACACTGGAACTGTTGAGGGAAGTACTAGGGCAAGAAGAACTCCCGTTACCGCCGCAGAAAGGTCGTAAACGCGAACCTTTCGTTTTGTAACTAGCTGAAACAGCGCCTCAAATGCAACTGCGCTTGCAACTGAAACAAGAATTGTTACCAGGGCACGCACGCCGTAGAGCATTACGCCGTATACACATTCAGGAAGTGTAGAAATCAGTACAGTAAGCATTATGAGCTGTGTTGAAATTCCCTTTGTAAAGTGGGGACTTGAAGAAAGAAAAAAAACTTTGTTGTCCGAAGCGTTCATTTTGCGCCTCCTTGTGCCTGTGCTTTTGCCCTAAGAGCTGCCATTTGTGCCCTCACCTTGTTTTTGCCTACCCTTATGCGCTGAACAAGACGCAGATTTGCAGGGCAGACATAGGAACAGCATCCGCATTCAATGCAGTCCATGAGTCCGTATTTTTTTGCCAGCTCAAGTTCGTCAGCCTTAAGTTCCTTTACAATCATCACTGGAGTAAGGTGCATGGGGCAGACTGAAACACAGCGTCCGCAGTTTATGCAGGGGTCTTCATCGGTAAGGTAGGTTTCTTTTTGCGTAAGGAATGTTACTCCGCTTGTACCCTTTGCAACAGGAAACTGGGGGCTTGTCATTGCAAAACCCATCATTGGACCGCCCGAAATTATTTTTGCACATTCTCCTTCTTTAAGTGTAAATGTGTCAGGCATAAGGTCGCTTACAAGGGTTCCCACTGGTACGCGGATGTTACAGGGATTTGCGCATGCTCCACCGCTTATGGTAAGTGCCCTTTCAATGAGGGGTTTTCCAAAACGGAATGCATCGCTGATTGCACAGACTGTTCCCACATTTATGATAACGGCTCCTGCATCTGCTGGAAGTTTTCCTGCAGGAATCTCCGTACCAAGGACGGCCTGAATCAGATTTTTTTCTCCTCCCTGGGGATACTTTGTCTTTACAAGTTCCACAGAAATATCATCGTCATATTTTTTTTCGTGTATGGCTTCATTCAGTTTTGGAACAATGTAGGCCTTGTTTGTTTCCATGGCGATTATTCCGCTGGCACCGGTAAGGCGCAGTACGATTGCAAGACCGTCTATTACTTTTTCTGGAGTTTCAAGAAGAGTGCGTTCGTCTACTGTAAGGTAGGGTTCGCATTCCGCCGCATTTAAGAGAACATAGTTTATTTCCTTGTCTTTAGGCGGATTTAATTTTACATGAGTCGGAAAAGACGCTCCACCCATTCCCACAATTCCTGCATCTCTTATGCGCTTAAGTGCATCTTCCACTTCGCAGCTAAAGGGATCCAGAGGAGGCATGTAGTCTGTTTCGTCAGAGTCGTCTGCCTGAATTATAATGCAGGGAACTTCTGTGTTGCCCGTTACCATGCAGTTCTGGATTTTCTTTACTGTGCCGGAAACTGAAGCGTGAACAGGTGCTGACATGAAGGCATCGCTTGAGGCAATTACCTGGCCTTTCTTAACAGTGTCTCCTACCTTTACCAGTGGCATGTTTGGTGCGCCACCCATGGTAACTGGAATGGTTACTGTCTTTGAAGAAGGAAAAGCATCGGTTATGGGACAGCCGTTACTTAATTCCTTTTTTTCGGAAGGATGAATTCCTCCCCTGAATGTGTGAGTTCTCATTCCAACAGTATACCATGCATCTGCCCAAAAGTCTATTAAATTTGCTGGCTATGTGCTACACTTTGCTCATGGAAACAAAAAACGAAGTTCGCCGAAAAATAAAACTTACGCTTAACGCAATGTCTTCTGAAGAACGCGAACGGGAATCTTTGGAAGCCTGCCGTGCCTTTCTGTTATCAGACTTTTATAAAAATGCCAACTGCATCCTTTCATACATTCCCCTAAAAAAAGAACTTGATGTTTCCCTTGTAAATCAGACAGCTCTTGAGGATAAGAAAATTCTTTGCTTTCCCAAATGCGTAACAGAAAATGTGAACAAAAAAGAATTTAACAGTCTGTGTTTTTACACCATGAATCCCTCGCAGAGTCTAGAAAGTCAGATTGAAAAAAACACTCTCTGTTTTGAACCAAAAATAGAAAAACTTAATCCCTTTGTTCCTTGGGGAAAAGTGTGCATCCTTGTTCCAGGGCTTGCCTTTACAAAAGAGGGATGTCGTCTGGGAAGGGGCAAGGGGTATTACGACGGATTTTTATTGAAAGCGGAAACTTGGGACTGCAACTTTGATGCATGCGGAATATGCTTTTCTTCCCAAGTTGTGGAAAGCCTTCCTGTAGAAGATCATGATCGGCGGATGGACGCTATTTTTGCGAGTCAGCGGAGTAGGCCGTAAATGGAAATTCAGGTAGAAGTTCCTGAGCGTAAAAAAGCAAATCTTGGGCTTCAAGTGTTTCCATAAAAAGAAAGTCGGAAAGATACTGGGTGGCGTTTCCTGATCGTAGACCCTCCTGTATAAGGGCTGCTGTTCCCTCGTTTGTAAGAGTGTCTGAAAGTTCCTTTACAATCCAGTCTGAAAGAATTTTTTTTGTAAGGGAAATGTTTCCGTCTTCCGCGCTAAGTTCCTTTATAAGTTCTGCTCTTGCTTGTCTGTAGGCATTGTCAAAGTCTTCCGTGTGCAAAATGGAATCCGCCTGAATTGACGCCACATGAAGCTGTCCACTTGCTCCTGTTGAAGTACATGATGTTCCCACAGGAAGTTTTTTCTGCATGCGGTACGCAAGATTGTAAAGCAGTGCATTTAAAATCTGTCGCTCAGAATTTAAAGAAGGAGTTGCAAAGAGGGCTACAACAGGATCTGAAAATTCTTTTGTAGGAATTAGTAGTGGAGATTCAGGACTTGCAAGTTCTGCTGGCATGTCGGTCATAAAGGTGTGGCTTAGCTGAACGAATGTTACGCCTGAAGAAAAACTTGGTTCTGGAACTGCAGGATACGCTTTTCTTACAGTCTGTTCTTTTAGCTTTCCAAATGTTTCTTCTGCAGCCTTAAGTGCATCTGCTTCGTCAATGTCTCCTACCATGACGATTGAATACAGGGCCGCATCAAGGAGTTTTGTGTAGGCAAGTGCAACTGAATTAAATGCCGTATTGGAAAGCACCTTGTGGTTAGTGCCGTAAATTGATTCATATGGAGTTCCCTTAAAAATTTCCCTTACTGCATTTGCCCAAAGCTGATAGGTAATGTCCTGAGTTTTTGTTCCCCATTCTCCCTTCTGCTCGTACACAAGATAGTCTGCAACAACAGGAGTTATTTCTCCAAAGATGACCGCATTGCTTGCTGCAGTAAGTGCTGACATTAGGTCTTCCTTCTGGCATTCCACCGTAATGTAGGACACTGCTTCCTGTGTGTAAGCCTTTATTTGAGGCTGACTGGAAAAAGCATTCTGCTGACTGAGTGCGCTTATTTCTGCATTTATGTTTGTTGCAAAGGCGTTTACAAGAATTGTCCTAAGGAAAAGTTCTCCTTGAGGAGAGGCAAGTTCTCCTCCTTGTATGGCAAGAGAAAATAAAACCGTCTGAGAGTGAGGCGTTTCCTTTAGAGTTATTGGAATTCCGTTTGCAAGGGTTCCTGTAAAAAACAGTTCTGCGTTTAATGCATAGTAGCGCTGGGCGTCTGTAAGTTCTTCGTCTGCAAAGTATGTTCTTGCGGTTGCATCTAGAGCCTCTGTGTTCTGTGCGTCTTTTACCGCCAGTGCCTTCTGCGCCAGTTCTTCATTTTTGTACCATGCTGCATTTTCCCTTGTAACCAAAGTCCATCCGTCTTCTTCAAATTCTTTTTTCTGCGCCTGATAGGTTTCCGTATTTACCATTGCAAAGACAAAAGGTTCTTCTTTTTGAAAGTCAAGAGCAAGTTTTTTTTCTGACAGGGTAAAGGATGCCGTCTTTCTGTCTAAAAATCGTGAGTAAAATCCGTCTGTGCCGTAACTTGAGTCGTGTGCCCAGAAGTCGCATAGAAACTGCATTGCCTTTACAGAGTTTGCCATGCTGCTTTTGTATTGGGCTTGAACTGCAGATTGTGCCTGAACAAATTCCCGACGGGTAAGGCCTGCTGCACTTTTTGCAGACTGTACGAACATGTCGGCCTGTTGAGCCACAGAGGCGTCTTCTGCATCATCAGTCTGTGAAAGGGAGTAGGGCTTTTCCATAAGAGCCTGTAAAATTAGCCGTGAAGAATCTGACCTTTGCGCACTAGAGCATGCAAGATAGTCTGCGGAGCGGAGTGCAAGAAGAGGCTGTGAAAGAAGGGGCTTTGTGTATGGAGAAGAAACAGAGTTGAATGCGGCAGAAAGACAGTCGGCTTCGCTTGAAGTAAGGGTTACAAACTGAACTACAAGTTGGGTAAGGTCTTTAGAAAATGCATCGTCTGCAATTACGAATTTTCTTTTTTGCTCAGGAATGAGTTTTGTTTCTTCTGCTTTTTTTTTCTGTTCTCCCTGCCATAAGCCGAAAGTATTTTTTACCATGGAAATTACGGCACTGGGGGCAAGGGGTGTGGTTACGAAAAGGGCCGAATTTGAAGGCACATAAAGTTGATCTCTGAACATTAAAATCTGAGTGCGAATTTCTTCTGGACTGTAAGATGCAAATAGTGCAGGGTAGGCTCCAGAGTCCTGCTTCCAAGGCGCTTCGGAAAATACCCTTGAGTCTATTGTCGAGTTGATTAGTGCTGTTGCTGTTTTTTCGTAAGCGGTAAGTTCGTCCCTTAGGTTGTTGTAGGTAATTTCTATATACTCATTGGTAAAGTAGGGTTCCGTTACAGTTTTAAAAAGTTTTTCAAGTGCTTCTTCTGTCTGGGATGGAGAAGATGATAAAGAATATGTGGCGCTTTCTGTGTTGCATGATGCAGTTACTCCTTCGCCGCTTCCCCTTAAAAGCCTAACATAAAGGGGTGCAAATCCTGCATTTGCCGCAGTCTGGGAAGAATAGCCAGCCTTTACCGCAAGTTCCATGGAGCTTACTGCCGAGGAAGAGTCCTGCATGACGAAGACTGACATGCCGTTTTCTAGCGTGTAAATGCTTACCCTGCCACCGTCGTTTTCAAGACTGAATGATTCCCCTGAAAAAGCCGGTATGATAAAGAGAATAATCCCAAGACAAAGAAATAGCTTTTTTTTCATATGGGTAAGTATAGCATATTGCCCTCAAAAAAGAAACTCCGTATAATGGAAACATGGCACAGGTAAGTTTAAAATCCGCCCTAAAGGCAGAACTGCCCCCAAACACTGTTCTTGAGGGTAAGCGTCACCTTACAGAGAACGAAAAGGAAATCCTCATTAAAAACAGAAACATTTCTTCTGACTCATCTTGGGAAAATGTATTTGTGCCAGAAGAAGAAGGAGCCTTTAACGCCAGTCAGATTGTTCAGAGTGAATTTTCTGGATGGGTGGTACTTGGAAAAATAAGAGCCGCAACTTTAAAATACCACGACCTTGAACTTGACACTGGTATATATCATTCCATGCTGAGCAATGTGGTTTTGGGCGATGACTGTGTGGTAAAAAATGTAAGCTATCTTGTAAACTATCGCATTGGCAACAGGGTAATGCTTTTTAACATTCAGGAAATGTCCTGCACTAAACATTCCAAGTTTGGAAACGGAATTTTAAAGGAAGGAGAAAGCGAAGATATCCGCATATGGATTGGAGTTGGTAACGAAAACGGAAACCGCTCTGTGCTTCCCTTCGAGACAATGATTCCTGCTGATGCATTTCTCTGGTCCCGTTACCGCGAAGACAAACTTCTGATGCAGCGCTTTGTGGAACTTACCGAAAGCGGCAACGACAAAAAAAACAATACTTACGGAATTGTAAGCGACGATGCCGTAATAAAAAACTGTACCCTCATCAAGGATGCAAAAATCGGAAGCAATGCCTACATAAAGGGTGCATTTAAACTTAAGAACATAACAGTGCTTTCCTCTCCAGAAGAACCTAGTCAGATTGGAGAGGGAGTTGAACTTGTAAACGGAATAATGGGATTCGGAAGCAGGGTCTTCTATCAGGCTGTAGCGGTACGCTTTGTTATAGGACGAAACTGCCAGTTAAAGTATGGTGCCCGTCTTTTAAATTCCGTACTGGGAGACAACTCTACCGTATCATGCTGTGAACTTCTTAACAATTTGATTTTCCCTTTCCACGAACAGCATCACAATTCATCATTCCTGATTGCCTCTACATTGCAGGGACAGAGCAACATTGCCTCTGCTGCTACAATCGGCTCAAACCACAACTCCCGTTCACCCGATGGCGAAATGATTGCCGGAAGAGGATTCTGGCCTGGGCTGTGCTGCGACTTTAAGTATGACTCTAAGTTTGCTTCTTTTGTACTTGTTGCTAAGGGTAGCTATAAGAACGAACTAAACATAACCTATCCCTTTAGTCTTGTTGCCGCAAGTCCTGAAGACGGAACGGTGCACATTATTCCAGGATACTGGTTCCTCTACAACATGTTTGCAATAGAAAGAAACCGCTTTAAGTTTGCATCCAGAGACAAGAGAATTGTAAAAGTTCAGCACATAGAAACTGATCCCTTTGCACCTGACACTATGCAGGAAGCTCTATGCGCCTTGGATAGGATTATAGAACTTACTTACCGTTACCTTATTCTTGACGAAGACTCCTGCAAAAAAATGACAGTTTACAATGCCGAGCCAGATGTAATTTCTGAATACAGGACAAAGGCCCTTTCTGTTTCTGCGGATGAAGGACTTTCTGTTGCAAAAGATTTTCTGCATCATGCTCAGTATTCCCAGTTTCTTCTTTCTGATGACCGATGTCAGAAAAAATATGGTGCGGTAATTTATAAGCCTCTTCAAGGATACAGGGCCTACCGCAGGGTGTTAAAATACTTTGCCGCCGATGCACTTATTACATGGTGTTCATTCAACGGAAAGGAAAGCCTTGCAGAAGAAGATCTTTCATCTTTGGAAGAGATTCCTCTGTTTACCCAGTGGGTTAATGCAGGCGGACAGATTATTCCTGAGCAGAAAGTGCAGGAACTTTTTACACTTATAAAGGAAAATCAGATTAACAGCTGGAAGGAAGTGCATGCCTTCTACGACGAGTGCCAGAAACTTTACATTGACTACAAGGCTCGGTACGCTCTTTACATTTTTGAACGACTCTATTCTCGCCCCCTGAGGGAATTTACTTCGGAAATTTTTTCTGACATTACGAGGGATGTTGCATTTGTTTCGTTTGAAATGCTGGAGTCTTCAATTTCTTCAAGGGAAAAGGACTACACAGACTTCTTCCGTTCAATAACTTTCCGCAATAAGGAAGAAGTTGAAGCCGTGCTTGGAACGCTAAGTGAAAACTCCTTCCTTAGGGAACTTAGAGAAGCCACTGACGACTTTAACACCAACCTTGAGAAGCTGTTTAAAAAGTTACGCTAGTGCATTGACATTAGAATGCCTTATGTGCTACACTCTAAACATGAAACGCAATGAACTACTACTTCTTCTTTTTTCCTCTAAGGCAAGCCGAAGCTGAAGGTAGTTTGACGGTGTTTTTTACATGCACTTAACAGACCTGTTGCTTCGGCGGCGGGTCTTTTTTTTTCGTTACGCAAAAATTTGCATGTAAGTGTCCAAAGATTACTTCCCTGTATTTTTGGACCCTAAGTTTTCGCTTGTGCAAAAACTTACATATTTAATTTGTAAACAAACTGATGTGGCATCCGTGCCACATTGTAAGGAGAAATGATATGAGTAAAGTAAGTATGAATCCTAATGGCAAGTATGCGGCAATTGCTGACATTCCGCTTACGGAGCGCAAGTGGCCTGCTGCTAAAATTACAAAGGCTCCACTGTGGTGTTCTGTTGATTTGCGTGACGGAAATCAGGCTTTGGTAAATCCAATGGGAATAGAAACAAAGCTTGCCTTTTTTGACATGTTGGTAAAGGTTGGCTTTAAGGAAATAGAAGTAGGTTTCCCTGCCGCAAGCGACACTGAATACGAATTTATTCGCAGACTCATAGAAGAAAATCGCATTCCCGATGATGTTACCATTCAGGTTCTTTGTCAGGCTCGTGAGCAGTTGGTTCGCCGCACTATTGACTGTCTTAAGGGGGCTCCTAAAGCAATCTTCCACATATACAATTCAACTTCTCCTGCGCAGAGAAAATACACCTTTAACAAGTCAAAAGAAGAAATCAAAAAAATTGCTGTTGACGGTGTAAAGTGCATTAAAAGCTGCCTGTCCGAAGAAGAAAAAAAGAAAATCCGCCTAGAGTATTCCCCCGAAAGTTTTTCCATGACGGAGATTGATTACGCTGTGGAAATTTGTGAGGCAGTAAAAAATGAGTGGGGATGTTCTCCTGACAACAAGATAATTCTTAACCTTCCCACAACCGTAGAATGCTCCACACCAAATGTCTATGCAGACCAGATTGAATACTTTGCAAGTCACATTACAAACCGCGATTCTGTAATTATAAGCACCCACTGTCACAACGACCGCGGTACTGGTGTTGCCTCCTGCGAACTGGGACTTCTTGCTGGAGCAGACCGTGTAGAAGGCTGCCTCTTTGGTAATGGAGAACGCACGGGTAATCTTGATGTTGTAACTGTAGCCCTTAATATGTTCAGTCAGGGCATAGACCCCGAACTTGATCTTAGGGACATTGTTACCCTTGGAGAAAAATACACTGAGTTTACCGAAATGGAAATTCCTCCCCGAACGCCCTATGTGGGAGACCTTGTCTTTACAGCATTCAGCGGAAGCCATCAGGACGCAATTCGCAAGGGAATGGCCGCCCGTGCAAAGATGGACAAAAACGCACTGTGGGATGTTCCCTATCTGCTTATTGACCCCCACGACATTGGTCGCCAGTACGAAGGAATAATCCGCATAAACAGTCAGAGCGGAAAGGGTGGTGCGGCATTCATTCTGGAGCAGGACTACGGTCTTTCAATTCCAAAGGCAATGCATCCTGCTTTGGGTGCGGCGGTAAAGACTGCGGCAGACAGCGCTCAGCGTGAACTTAAGACTGAAGAAATTTACGACATCTTTAACAGAACATGGCTTGAGGCAAAGGGCAACCTTGAAATTGTAGATTTGGCAGAAACTCACCTTGAGGGAAAATCTGACGAGACTACACTGTGCCGTGGCGTGGTTATGTGGAAGGGAAGTCAGTATACTGTGGGCGACAAGGGTAACGGTCCCATTGACGCTTTTGCAACAGCCTTGGGTGCAACTCCTGCTCCAAAGTTTACGATTACCGCATTCCACGAACATTCAGTGGGCACGGGAAACAATACCTCAGCCATTGCTTATGTTCAGATTACCTGCGAAGACGGAAACGACTACTGGGGTGCAGGAAAATCAACCAGCGTAGGACGAGCCGGCATTAACGCCCTTGTTTCTGCCCTGAATCAGATAAAGTTGTAATAGAAATAATTCCCATATTTTAACGCTATACAAAACATCCAGTAACCGCGGTTATTTTTTCGGTAACCGCGGTTATTTCTTTTAAAATCATCTTGCGCTGTAAGAAAAAGCGTGCATAATTTTCATGTCGCGACAAAAAAGTTTGGAGGAAAAATGAAAAGAACAAATGCTTTGATTGTTGGTTTGGTGTGTGCAGGCGGATTTTTCTTGTCATGCTCTCAGCCTTTGCTTGAAGAAACAGAGTCTGTAGTGCATGATACCACACCAAAAGGTGTTGCTACAGAGTATGTGAAAAACATGAATATGTGGGCGAATCTTTCCTACGGAAGAAGTGCCTTGGATGATGCCCCCTGCATGGACTTTCTTGAAGATTGTGATATGCAGGATGAAGATGGAAACTCTATTAAATTTTCAGAGTTAGATGCAGATGTTCAAAAGAGCATATTTGAACAGTATCAGAATCAGGAGATTGAACATGCGACTGAAGTTCTTGAAAAAGATGAAGAACTGCTTGAAATAATAAAAATTGATAATGAAGCGTTGAGTTCAATGCGCGAGCTTGCGAATCGTTCTTCTGCCGTGAACAATTCAGGTGGTCTATTCCTCTCTCTGTATATAAAAAAACGCACCTCTCTTTTGAAACAAGCGGAAGTGGCTTGGAATTTGGAAAAGTCTTCCTCTAGTGAAAGGTCTTCCTCATCATCGAAAGGTGATTTGGTGGAGCTTCATTCGAACGACCTTAACCCTGCATCTGTTCAAAAATTTAAAGCCGCCTATAAGAAGGGAAGGGTACTCATCTGCAGAGATTCGTCTTCTGTAACATCTTCTGGTTGGGGACTTTATATCGGACATGCTGCAATGATGAGCGAGGATTCGTGGAATCCAAAATGGGAGGAAGATGGGCTTAGTAAAACAACAATTTCCGCCTGGCCGAATGATGGAAAGTCTGTCACATGGAAAGGAAAAATTGATGGTGTACAAAAGGAACCTCTTGCATACTGGGCGGGAAATTCCAATGGGTCTGCTCAGCATGTTAAAATACTTCAGATGCGGAAAAAAGTTGTAAAGATACGATGGTTATGGATTTTTCCGTATATCTGGTTTGATTTTTCTTCGTCTGCAGGAGATGCCGATAAAGCTGTTCGTTATGCGGAGGAACATGTTGGAACTCCATATAGCCTTGTTGGAGATATTGTTGATACAGTTCTCCTTAGTGGTGTCCTTCAGGAGAAGTGGTGGACAAATTCCTTCTACTGTTCTCAGATAGTTTGGCGCTCTTGGGTAGAGGCTAACGGAAATTATGATTTTTCACAATGCATGCCCATAATTTTTCCCGAACATTTTGAACTGACATTTTCAACGACACCCATAACGGAATATAAGAATTATTAAACAAAGGAGGAGGAAAAATGAAAAAGAATTTTTTGTGCATTCTGTTATTGTCCGTCATCATGTTTTTGGTTTCCTGCGACGGCTTGTTTATGACCGAAAGCGATATTTCCCATATAGTGACAAAGACTTCCATGGAGCCGTTTGCAGAGCTGAATGACCCGATAGTGATAACGATGCCCGTGTACCAACAGAGTGTAACATTTGGGAGCAAGAGAATGAAGGAGGCAGGAGACATCTTTGTCGTGTATGACTGGGAGAACGAAGTCGTGCATGACTGGGCCTTCTTTGCAGGAAACCACGGGCTTTCCAACTGGAGGGCGGTAGAAATGGGAAGTCCGACAAAATACTACGATGCAGGCGAGTCCAGTGGACTGATAGGCTGCCTTGATGCGGAAACTGGAAAAGTCACCGTAACGAAAAATGCCGTGAATGGGACATTTGCCAACCTGAACAACAACAACGAGTTGAAGAGCCGGTACGGTATGATTGAGACTTTTGGCTATGCGAACGGGAGTGAGACATGTAGTGTAAATTTCTTTGACAGCGAAACTGGCAGGGTAAGTGCTAGGGGCATAACAATTCCCATATACACAAGTGGCAATGTGTTTACTCCACACGCTGATAAGAATGGTAATTATTGGATGTCCTACCAATATAAGGATTTCAATTATATCGCCAAGTTTGACGGAGGCACTGGCAAGGTAGAGAAATTTAAAACATTTCCAATGAAAAAGAATTCAACCTATGAAGTTATGAGCGTTCTATGCGTGTATGATGATTTTATTGTTGTTAACGATGACATAGCCCCTTGGTATCCTAATATAGTGATATATAAGACGGATAATATGACAGAGCCTTATGCAGAGATTCCCCTGCCCTATAATGATCCGGAGGGAATGTTTCTATTCCGCATGGTTGAAATTAGGGGTGAGCTTTATGCGGTTTTTGGTAGATGGGGAAACAATGAAATCTGGAAACTGGATGTTGAAAAGGGGGAACTTTGCAAAATCGCCAAGTTCAGTTTTGACTATACCGAAACCGTGTATGTGCGCGGAAGCCGAATATATTTCATAAATTCGCGGAACCTCCAGCGTTTTGCATGCATGTACTACGATACCGCTACAGAAGAAATTGGAAAGGTTAAATCCTTTACTTTTGAAGAGGTTACAGGATACTAGACAGAATCTTTTATAAAATCCAAATTTTTCTGTAACTTTGGCTCTGGAGGGGCGTTATATAGTTGCAAGAGATAAGCTTTTAACACAGCCGCAAAGCATGATTTCTGCATCCTCCTCTCCTTTTTCCCCTGTCCTCGTTGAGTGGCGGGGGGTTTTTT